>ENA-OREC01002050-OREC01002050.1-marine-metagenome-genome-assembly--contig:-NODE-2050-length-10805-cov-14.801081_pt1 | contig 10805 bp, 10 predicted proteins | sample MGYA00248626_ERZ508543 | MGnify/ENA primary metagenome ERZ508543 (study PRJEB26211, sample SAMN05518279) | marine metagenome | isolation source: Puget Sound, Washington, USA | host: Bankia setacea...
ATCAACATATTAACCAATACAATCACCATCACCATAATCACCCCCACGGCTGTACACACCCCCCCCCCCCCATCAACAACAACATTTAATCACACACCGATTTCCATAAAGCTTAATATTTTGTTTCACATTTTATCAAAAACTCAGTAACTCAAAATTATGACTTTTGATTGACAGTTTATTTAATGTTTCAGGATGATTTAATGCACCAACACAAATAATAATACTTGTGGTTAGCTAGAAGTAACAAACCATCAAACATACAATACATGTCACCTATCTATCCATCTTTATCTTCCATCTACATTAGCTCATCCGGTGTCATAAAAAAAACACAAGAAACAAAAATCAACAATTCCCAAAGTTCTCAAGTGTGTCAATAATGTAAAACACACTATTATACATAGTTTAGTGAGCAAAGAGTTATTATAGGATCAAATACACATTGGTACAGCCTAACTTTCTATGATATTACAACATTTACACAAGTTCATACAAACTCTCCAAATGTACGCAACCTTTATACATACAAACTCTCCAAATGAATTGAGGAGTTTTTTTGAGAAACTACACAACTCTAAATATCATTATCTTTTTACTCAAACTGTCAATAATGATATGGTATACTATCAACAGATTAATGGTGATGTCTCAAATATTAAAATAAAACAATGACTGCAAAATAGTGTTAAAGCCTCTCAATAGAAGAGACATTTAGAGCAACTTTACAAACACCCATCAATACCAAACTCACTAATGATTCAAATGTAAACTTTAAGCACTAATATATCCTTGACCTTTTAAAGATCAAACAAATTAAAACAATAAACAAAATCTATAACAGCCATTCTAATTTAAACACATTATTTCAAGTATTAAACTTTCAAAAAAAGTATGTGTTACATGTTTGCCATTTATTTTACATGTTTATAACATTTAAATGAGAAGGCACAATAATAAGTCTTCTTTCTTAGTTCAAATAGGTCATTAAGCAATGCATAAGTAATGTTGTTATTTTTTCAAAGACTTAAAAATCCATAATGCTTAATAACTAGTCTAGCTTCAGAAAAAAACTAATATTAATCAAAGTTTTCAATAATTAAAACGACCAAAAGAATGTTTTGAACATTAATTGGTGTTAATCTGACTCAGAAATGTGTTAAATCAAAATCACAAAATAAAATAAAATGCCCTTAAATGAAAACAAAGATAAAAAGACAAATTATGAAAACAAACGTACAAGATTTAACATGCGTTCTTGAGCTGTGTACATGTGTGCTATTAACCACCATAGTAGGATTGTAAACTAGATATTAGAGGGCTGAACGTGAAAGGGTTCTAAGTGCTACTAAATAAAGAAGCAGATATAACCCTTTACTACTCACCCTTCAACCTGTTCCACAGACCTTTAAATCAGTCATTCATCACTAACGAGATTTGTACATGTTGTTTTTTTTCAATTAACAAGTCTATTTTGAATACTTCATAAATATGTATTATTTTTAGCCTAGGATAAAAAGAGACAATAATCAAGTCTTCTGATAATGAAATATAAACTTTTATACTTAAAACCAGATTTTATGTGCATTTAAAATCATCGCAAAGCAAAATGAAGTATGTTTTGCTGAAAGTGGGACTCTGATATACACGTTGATGAGCGAAAAAAAACAGAGCTGAATGTTTCTGTGAGCCAATTTGATTTTACTTTGCCTCAAATATTTGATGTTTGCATTCAAATTAATTTTAAGAATTAAAACCTTTGCTGATATGGCTTTTAGACACGGCTACACTCCATTTAGCTTTAATATTTGTGTTAATAAGAATGAATCCACAGCATAAGCACTTATCAAGCATTAGTATAAAACATGGAACTAATGTTATGACAATCGTTTAAACAATGGACTTGTTTTTCAGGATGAGAAAGTTTAGTTGCGCCACCTGGTCTTTAAATGGCTTTGAGATGTTTAAGGTGTGAACTTTATGGCCTTGTGACATTAATACATCTGAATATTTATTGCAATTTACATGTCACGTTTCCCATTTTATTGCCTTAATTGATAAAAACTTTGTAAACTAGGCCGCCAGTTCGGAACCTTTTGGAGGCTGAAAATCGAACTTTTTATTGCCCTGTGTCTACGCTAGGATGAATGTGACATTTTTTAATCGGCTAATTAGCGTCTTTATGAAATAGATTATAGGTAATAACTATGCATGCTTTCATGTGTACATGTTTATGATTTCTTGATTAATAAATGCAAATGCTTTTTGCCAAATTGGTTTAGTTAAAGTTTAGATAAAATTACATTTGTATTTAGCAGCATAGAAATAACAAAGAAATAAATTGATAAAATTGAAATGTGTAGTCAGTTTGATTTTCCTTGTTAACACAAACAAAAGTTTGGCATTTCCCAGCAGTACACATTTGTTCACAATATAACAATCTAAATATGTTAAGACTTCTTACATGCTACCTTCATTGTTAATTCAAGCATTGTAAATCAAACTTGTTATTTCATGGTAGTATAAAGCTTATAGCATGAACACACAGACATTCGTCAGGTAATTGAACTTAAAGTATGGATCCAAAAGTGAAAAACAGAAGATACTTTTCATGATAGGACACATTTTGTATATGTTCATTTTACATTCCCATTATTGTTAAGGAAAGTGTTTAAACAATGCAGGTATTAAGGACACCCATAATATGAAAATACAAATCCATTCTAATGTAGATATTAGGTGAAATAGTTAAAAAGTGTAAAACAGCTTTTTTAATTAAGTTAATCGCATTACAAACTCCACTCCTTTTTTTCCATGCAAGATCCAGTTTTGTACAAAAGAACGCTGACGATATATCAGACTGTAATTCAGAGCATGATTTGGAAAGTCGGTGTGCATGCTGGTTGAATGGTCAATGCACATTTTAATGACATATTGGACACAGCTGAAGTCGACTTTATCCTTATAAATCTACTTTCAAACAGAGTTAATGACGCATTTTCTGAGTTTATAAATTATACATTTTATAACATTCCTCTAGTTTTTGTGCATTAAAACTTTTGATAAGACTTTGATAGCGTATCTTTCTTTTTTATGCACATTTTGAAATGTAAATCAAATTTTAGGGTAAAGCTGTAGCTATATTTGAGCTTGTTTTTCCTTTTTCAAGCTGCAAATGAATTTATTTAGAGCGCTTTTGTCTGATCTTTAATACGCCATTTTTTTCAAGAGTATTTAAGGTATGTGATTGTGGTCATATAATGAAAACCTAGTTCTGGATGATCACAACTGGTAGTAAGCCAATCTGGGATAGAAAACAGAAGAGTTAGGGAGATAGCTCTAGACTAACAGGGTAGTAAGCCAATCTGGGATAGAAAACAGAAGAGTTAGGGAGATAGCTCTAGACTAACAGGTCCTTGAACAACTGAGTGTCTCAACAGTTCTCACATCATTGAAACTGCTCTCTGGAAGAAACTATAAATAACGTTTTGTTCTGATTCTTCTAAATATAGTGAAAGAAAATACATGTACTGTCAGCAGTTCTTAAAATACGTGAAGTAAAGTAAATGTGAAATTCCATTTGTTTAATGGTTAGTGTGATAATCATGTTTCAAGAAAGAACAAGTTTTATAAAGTTTTTGCTGATAAGATCAAATTTCCTACATTATGATTTTTTGTGAGCAATTTAACTGCAAACTGTAGACCTAGTTAACTGCTTATCTCTTGTATACATGTCATCCCAAATATAAACACATCCACATTTATATAAAGCCATGCAAAGTTGGGACACTTATGTATTTAATCACTTGTCATACCATTTTTTTAACAAACTTTAAATATCAAACAGACACTCCTGTGACATTTCTCATGCTTTATTTGACTAAGACCTTTCATTAAATCGTGATCATAAATATTTACAAAACGATTGTTATGATATAAAATTCATTCTAGCAAAAAAGCACATTATCTAACTGTTAGTACGACCATTGATTATGTAATTTAAGACAATTTGTTTACATGTGTTGAAATACCTTGTTTACTTGTTAGTTAGTTTAGGTGTTTTAAATTAGAGAACAGCTGTCTAAGTTTTCAGTTTGAATATGGTCTGACTTTCAACTGCCCCTAATCCTGACTACTGTATGCCCCTAATCTTCCTTTAAGTGTAGTGCCCCACTTTCAGCTTGTCATAGACTGCTTCCACAAATGATCCCTTTACTAGTGTAAACCAGGTCAACATAGTGTTAGGTTTTCTCTTATTTCGGTCAAGTTTACTTTATTTGGCAATGTTTTATATTAAGTTGGCAGTGAGTTTGTTTTAGCCTTAAAGAAGTTTATTTTTAGATTATCAACTATGTAACAAAACAATACTGATTGAGAAAATTTGTGTGAGCCTTATTTGCATAGCAAAGTTAGACTGAACAAATGTCAAAGAGAAGGAAGTGTGCATGTAAGAGAAATTGGGTTATCAGTCAATGACATTAGCGCCTCACAAACAACTGATCCCTCTAGGACATATGACAAATTCCTCTAAACAACGCAGACATGTTGAAAGCATTACACTCTGTACATACATGGTAAATGGTGTAATACCATTGTAACTATATTGAACACATCCTAGTTGTAAATGGTACAACTTGTTTTTGTTATAATGCACACAAGATAAGATAAGAGTTTCGAGAGAGAAATAATAACTAAATACGCAGAATACAAAAAACAGTATCATATTTCGGTTATCTTTCTGATATAGTTAACAGACGTATTTCTGATAAAGCAACCTTGAAAAGAAGAGTAGCAGATACTGCTTTTTTTCTAGAATTTGAAATACACTGGATTATACATGCTCATAGTTGCTAGGTAGAGTTAAAAGTAGGTCGAGCTTCCTGCGTGTAAAATTAAATTCACAGGAAATTACACATTAAAGGGTTGCTATGTTACATCCTAACAGTAAAAGTTACAATTCCCTATGGAGTTAACATTAGTATTAAGCAATGAAACTCATATGCTTACAGTTTCTTGTTTAAAACTGAAAAGGTCAAAATCAAAGGTCATGTAACATCTGGGTCAAGGTCATAAGTTTAGGAAATCTCAGGAGAAAAAAATGAACAATTATTCGGGCATGCCGAAACATGTGCTAAAAAATATATGTCAATAAATTGTGTCTTTAGCTGCAACCTTGAAATTAAATCACTCATGATAGCTAAGAAGATAAAACTAATAATACACACACATCATTGAAAGGGAATGTGAATGAAAACAGTGTATATATGGTGTAACATGACCATAGAAATGACTTTGAACAAATGTGAGTTGACTGTATCTAGAATATATCCATTAAGACATACATAAGAGAATAGTTGTCATTTTCTATGATGATTAAGACATACATAAGAGAATAGTTGTCATTTTCTATGATGTTTCAATTAGTGTATTATATACATTTGTATAATTAATAGACAAAAATGCACATTGTCATTATACCACTCCCTTATATTTCTCACTCATTCTCTTGTTAACACTGCAGTGAATGAATGTGAAAGGGTTCTGTTTCTTCTGTTTTGTACACAATATCATATAAAAATCTGTTATTTTCCACTCTTGATTTGCAAGCACTTTTACAATGGGTTGATTAACAAATAAGCAGCACATAATCATTGTTCTTATATATCAGACTCTGTCAATGAGCACCCTATAATGGTGAAATACATGCAAACAAATGTCAATGAGAAAATACATGTTTATATGCAGTATGAAATGATTATATAGTTTTAAAACTTGGGGAAAACAAGAAGGGACATACAATTTGTGATTTGTTGAATTAATGTGCATGTGTGAAATTCTTTATAACAATACTAATGTATATGATGATCAATGTTTATATGGACTTCTCTCATCAGTATAAACAGACCTTAAATAAAAGCTATTACTGAGCACAAATACAATGTCAATGATTTCACTACACAAAATGCACACACATTCCTTCATGCTATATGTAAACATTACCTTGCCACTTATTTCCATTCAATCATACACTTGACATACATTTTTTTCAACAAACTTAGTAGCTTTTTTCGCCACTTTACCAGAGCCATTGCTTCTCCAGTAAACATTAACTAAACCTCATTTTTTCGCCACAAACATTTTCTTTCCACATGTTCCACTGCTAACATAGACCAATGCCTTGCTGAAACAAAAAATCTCTTTGTTTTTGCAACAAACATTTTGCAAACATGTTTCATGCCTCTAACACAAACCGACCTCGTTCTGTAACAAAACCTTTGGACAGCTTTTCCTGAACATACTCCATTATAACATAGCCGTTCAAAAAGTACTTTCCACATATACAACCTGTCTGTAACATAAACTGCCATTGCTAAACTGTGCTGTACAATACTACAACTTCATCAACCTTGTCCATTTATCATATTGTCAACCATCTTAACTTTTCATAAAAATTTAAACTCTAATTCTCATTTATTTCAGATATTTTTTGTAATCTCAAAGACTTGTTTTATATAATATGCTTTGTATATATGGAATTCTAAGTGTTTATGAATCTCTCAAATATATCATCTGGCATTCTTTGTATCTAGTGTTCTCCCTTGGTTTGTTTCACATATACACGTTATTTCTCTGTTTCTTTTTCAGTAATTCTACAACATTTCCCTGTGACCCTAGCAGTGCGTGACAACCTTCTACTTTTGTCCTATTTCTAATTTATGTGAAAATCTGCTTTCCAAAACCATGCACTTTTCTAGCTGTGTCATTAGCCCCATCTTTCTTAACTAATATCTCATACTTCATTCTTTTAACCATATCCTCCACTGAGAGACTATACATTTCCTGTTCCACAACTCTGTAAAGTCTGTTTCTATTAGTTCTATTTCAATCTCGTCAGACTTCCTCCACCCTCCTGTCTCTAACTTGAAATTCTTTGTGCATGTTTGACCATTATCTTTATATAATAGTTTTTCAGCCATACAATTCATACTTCATCCTTTTAACATCTACATCAACCACTTATTGAAGCTTGTTGCCCATCTGGTGTTGTGTCCCGTAAAGTCAAGAGCCAGCCAACTAACACAGACACGAGACCACTCGGAAAAACTTGTTGAACACAATCACACGTCCACTGTAACACAACACTGAATCAGGAGACGTTTCATGTTGAGGTATATCTTCTATTAAATATTACAATGTCACTAGATATAGCATATATACCACTTAGTGGCATATATAAACCATTAAGGAGTGCCTACATTATTACAACGAGAATGTAGTTATGTTCAACTCTCATGTTTTTATGTTAAATCAAAACTTCGAGATCAATGACGTCTTACACAAAAAGGGGCTACGCCAGCTCCCTAATTTGATTTGTGTTTGGAGTTACTTTCTCACTTTTGTAAATTAAAAACTTCTATAAGCAGGGGTTCCAACTTTGTAATGTCTAAGTTTGCTGCTAGCTTTGCACTTGATTCTCCGATGTTACGCACTTCTGAAAGCTTCTGAAGAAGGTCTTGAATCAAGCGCCTTGCCTTGGCTGCTGGCATCATAGATTCTAGGTACTGCTGTAACCAGCTCGTGTATTTCTCCTTTGCAAAGGCAACTCCCTCTTTGTTATGAAGACTTGAACGATCAGGTGTAAAAATGCCTATAACAAACAGAAGGGTCATAACTGTGCGGTTGCTATTTGTGAGTTGATGTAGGCCTTTCACAAACTTGACGTGTTCATTGTACATGCTCATTCCAAGCTGTTCCTTGATAATAGATGGATCAATCTTATGCTCTGTAGCATCCCGCTGTTGTTTAACGTTCCACTTTAGGTGCTCTGGATCGATTCCCATGGCTGATCTTAACACCATGATCTCCATGATGCCACCCTGAAATATACACAAAAACACACACAGTTAATATAAATGTTGACAGGAAAAGCTACGAATGGTTACTGTTATATAGGAGAAATACCTGTCAATCTCAACATTTTACATGTCACTCTACACAGTCATGTTGGAACAAACTTTGGGAGTGTACCTGAACAAATTTGTCATGGGTCAAAATAGATAAAACAAGTGGAGTTGTGTTATTTCGTAACCATGACAAAAATATTATGGGCATGAAAGTTTTGTTCTCCAAATCAGGCGAGCTAAAAAGATGCCTATATATAACTCAAACACCCTGCATATACCAGGAAGCACTGCAACGGAATAAAACTAGCTAGATTTGGTATATTCACAGACCATGACTTAATTAATGCATGAGGGAAGGATATACTTTTTCATAATCATATTGATTTACATGGGTTTAATTTGCCAAGGTATACAGGGAATAGAACATAATAAAAGCCTAGCACTGGGTCACACGCACAGGGTCACACGCAAGGTAAAAAAACAGGATACTATGGCAAGCAGTAGAGCAGAGACGTCTAATCTATCAGTGAGGGCAAATAAATAATGCAGTGGTCGAAGTTTTGAAACGGATATTTCTACCTCAGTAGCTCTTAGCATCACACTGGTGTCAATTTAATTTCCTGCATAATGGTGAGGAAATGGCCTGAAAACACATTCTAAGCAGGATTCTATTGATTAAATTGGATGGCAAGTGTGATGTAACCTGAAATTACTCTTCTCCTTCCTTGGAAAACATGTGCAATGCCATCATTTCTGTTTACCAAGGTTATTGTTCAGATATTGTTTTCGCTCTCCGTTCGGCTCACAATAAAGCTATGTCTGAAACTAGTGGCAGCTGTTTTAATTAGCCAGACAGACCTGCTTTTTTTATAAAATTGATTTAGATTGTGACGCTAACTTAAATAAATGAACCTAACTACCTCCCAGTTTCCCTGTTTGTATTGTACTTCAAAGCCTGCATGGTATTAATTGGCTGACTGAATTTGGACTCAATGCCTAGAGACTGCACAAAAATGTCAAACTAGTCGTAATAATAGTTTAGTTTCTTGATAATTTGTTCTGTGTACATTTAAAACATAGAATAACCTTTTCCGAAATTCTATCTATATCAAGGTTTTTTTAATACGTTTTTCAGGTTTATTGACTTCTGTGGAGATATAAGCTTCTTTGAACAATTTTTATATGAACATCCATTTAAATGCTACCTTCTCATGAACATACTACATCACTGTATTTATAACGCCAGTAAACTTTCACTGACAATATTATAGCTACTCCAACAAAACACATACTATGATACTGAAAAACTTTGGTTATCTTGTATAAGAATTCACTCAGTTAAATGGCTACAAACACTGTGGAAGACAACTATTGACTTCTAAAAGCATACATGTTTGTTTTGCCTTTCTAAGTTGATATAATGAATCACTATTGATTCTTTTTCAGATTAAGAGACTGTATGGTTTATCCTACAGTATAATAAAGCTAATATTGATGTGTGAATGCGAGAAGGTTCTATCTGCTTCTTTATTCAGTAGCACGTACAACTCTTTTGCTTTCAACCCCTCACTATGATGATGTAGAATAAATAAAGAAGGTAGTAAGTAATGATATATCAGATGTTACTAACTTGATAGATACTGCATTGTCATCTGCTAGTCAATATGATTTGTATAAAGAGTCTATATTAGTGTTATATTGATACACTCTGTTGTTTGAACACAAGTGTAGCATTTCTCAGAGCAACACAATCTTTATGTTAGCTTCTTTATATATTTGGGAGTGAACTTTTTTTCTTTATTTAACCTACAATTTTATTCATCAAAAATGCTCAACTTTTAAATATCTTCTTTGCATACTGTTGTTGCCTTATAGTCAATGTTGATCAATTCAACCAAACAATAGTTTACCCCAAGTTCACTTACTGGTCTTTCTTAGTCAATAAATGCAAACAAATAACTGATGTAACCTAACTTCTTCCAACTATTGATTGATTGTTAGGTCACTGTTCCTGTACAACATATATGGTAGTCAAACAGTCAAATGATATTAAAAGATGCCAGAGGAAAGGTGGAAATCACAGGAAAAGAAATGATTTTATACAGGAATAAAGCCCATACATGAGCTATAGTGTAAGTTAATGGCACCTTGAAGCTTTATTTACTGTCAAGTCTAAATACCATCATAATACCATAGTTGAGGTTTAATGAAATTGGGACCAAAATGGATTCCATGGACATTGAATAGCCAATGTTTAAAACAGAAAATATTCTGGTACTGATATAACAACAAAATCTCCTACTGAAAAGTAAATAACAATTGTGGTGCGTGAAACACTGTTGCAGCAAATATTTTGCCAGTTTACAATATGCTATACTTTTCTCTTCTACAATGACTGTAATAAAACATGATTAAGAAAGTTGAGCTTTAAGGCAGCTGGTACCAAGTTTATATCCTCCCTCAAAGTCATAAAGAAGACACTGAACCTAATGTGGCTTCTTCCTGTAACATGTGCATGAACTCTGAGGCACACTTAGCCTCTAACATGTGCATGAACTCTGAGGTACACTTAGCCTCTAACATGTGCATGAACTTTGAGACACACTTAGCCTTTAACATGTGCATGAACTCTTGAGACACACTTAGCCTCTAACATGTGCATGAACTCTGAGGCACAGTTAGCCTCTAACATGTGCATGAACTCCGAGGCACACTTAGCCTCTAACATGTGCATGAACTTTGAGACACACTTAGCCTCTAACATGTGCATGAACTCTGAGGCACAGTTAGCCTCTAACATGTGCATGAACTTTGAGACACACTTAGCCTCTAACATGTGCATGAACTCTGAGGCACACTTAGCCTCTAACATGTGCATGAACTCTGAGGCACACTTAGCCT
>ENA-OREC01002051-OREC01002051.1-marine-metagenome-genome-assembly--contig:-NODE-2051-length-10805-cov-13.713926_pt1 | contig 10805 bp, 4 predicted proteins | sample MGYA00248626_ERZ508543 | MGnify/ENA primary metagenome ERZ508543 (study PRJEB26211, sample SAMN05518279) | marine metagenome | isolation source: Puget Sound, Washington, USA | host: Bankia setacea...
AATCACGCTCGAATCCATTCCTGGAACCAACCAGTACTAAGCAATAAGGGTAAAGTTTCTTGCTCAAGGAAACAACGCGCCACTGCCCCACAATGAGACGAGTTTAGTATTACAAACTGGGGCATACTGATTTTATCACTCAAGTTATAGATTATATCAATACAGTGACTGATTTATCCAGGGTCGTTCTGCCAATATCTTAGTTGTTGAGTCCTTGACATAAATTACAGCCATGATTTATAACTATCGACAGTATTTCTATTGAATGTATTGATATTGGTCTATTTCTGTCGCTTAAATGACACTATTAACATAATTAATGTGAATGCCCAGGGCCTAAAATATTCTTAATATAGTTTTTCTCCAATAGCTGTACAACTATAAACTTGTCTACTTATTCGTGATCAATTATGTACATGAATACTTCTATTGTGATTAAAATATCCAATGTACTACTAGTTATAAATAGTATTTTTATTAAATGTGTCACCATTCATCTTGCTATCGCTTATTTCCAACGCATGATAGACATCCCGAAACACCAGTGTGCTTAGATGATTTCGGCTGCATTCAATAGCTTGACACTACCTCGCATATGTCACCTCTATTTACATAGAAACTTCTGGAAATCACTGTTTTGCCTCGCTTTTGTTTATCACTACTTTAAATGGCTCTGTTTGGAGGACTATTTACAGAATATACGTACACCAGTATGTCTACTTATCGAATAAGGCTTCACTGCTTCATGGTAAATTGCAATCAACATAATGAGAGGCCTCTAGCACGAGTGATTACAACACAGCTGATTTATGAACACCAGGATGGATCCCCTTGATGAGCGGACCTTTAACGATTAAACTTAAATTTATATCCCGCCCGCTAACTACTCGACCACCCCATCCACGCCCAACCTTATCCCTGAATTAAACGTCAGAATTAACTTTCTTTTAAAGATCTATCAAGTTTCAATGATTATAAGTTAGTGGTTCAAAACCCTCCTATATTTTGTAAAATATTCTAGCACATTATAGCACATATTTGACAGCGCAAAGTCATCTGTAATTTGAATTTCAGAAACAATTCAAATTTAAATATCCGATAGTTATTAGTATACAAAACAATATACACAGTTATCCATATTTTACTAACAAATCAACGAATAAATCAATCAAAAGTATATTTTGTTAGTTTTGTATTATATATATGCGTAGACAATGGCAGTACCCATATGGCAGCACATGAATTATTTGAATTCCGGTCAATGCATCTATCTGAATAAACATCTTAGGTCATTCGAACACTGTACAAGGATATGAACCTTGCCTCGCGTATACAAGGTAAACATGACCATTCAGTTAAGTGGCATGCATACTCACACTAAATCAAACAGCAATGATATAATTGGTGAAATGTCATTAGCAAGTGTTCATCTCTAGTGCAATATGTACAGCGTATTTAGGCCAGTAGCCAGGATAACACACAAGCCAGACGTACCCAGTTAATATTAGGTACACTAATACACGAAACATGAAAATATATTGGCCAAATAACTATTTCTTTAAATATTACAATGAATATGTAACTAATTGGTATTAAATACATTCTACTAATGCTGTCGGTTTTTTCATTGACCTCAATTCTCAGTACTGGTTGGTTCCAGGAACGGGTTCTATTGTTTTGCTTCTTTCAAAACATAAAACCACAGTAAAATAGATTAATGTGAACTTAAACTTAAAGGTTAGTAATTGTTTGGTTAAGGAATGTCTTATTAATAAATCAGACACTAGACCAATTAAAGAAAATCCTCTGTTGAATAATTATTTCCGGCATACAAAAGACTACCATAACTAGCTTTTATTAGTTCATCAACATATGTTATACGTAAGTATCAGTTAACAGGAAAAAACCCCCCCCCCCCACCCCGATGAACATTTAAATACTGCACAACCATAATTAAAATGTTTAAAGTACCCATGTACAGCTTTAAAAATGTGACTGTACTACAAATAACTCGCCAACTTACGCCAAACCCTAACGACAGAATTATTTCACAATAGACGACTAGTCAGGTAAATAAATTGTACATTGTCAAACACATGTGGTACGGAAGGTTAAAGCAAGAACATTTCTAAATGCTTATAAATATAGACAGTCTTTTACCCATGTCATTCACCCTTGATATAGAAACATATTTTAATAGACATCATTTCAACCTATTACATATACATTCTTGCACAAACAGGCTTTAAGTCTTTGTTAAACGTTACTTTACGATGCTTAAAGGTTGTGATTCTAATTTGGGGTAAAATGATCAAATTTTAAAAGTCGCTACCAAGGAAACAATTACATTGCATATAACAATATGTATTACGATAGCGCTTAAAAAACTAAAATAACTACGACCAACAATTTAAAAGATATGATTTTCGATGACAATTTCTATGTTGACCCACTCGCCTAGATAAACATGCAATAAATGCGATTGCGGGTTTCTAAACTCGAGTATGTAGTTAGGACACATCGTTTTGATGTTAATATCTGGCTTTTACACTTGCGTAACATAATACACATTCATTAAACTGTCAATTAATGAATTCAATTTAATACACATTAAAATTTAAAAAAATATATAGCCATGACAAAGTCAATGTATCTGTTAAATTCAAATTACAACAATACAGAGATTCGTCAATCACTTAAAACTGATTTCGGTAATCCAACTAATGAGTCAGTTTCTAAAACGCACAGTCATGGTAAATTGCTATTTTATAGTTGCTGTTTTCAGTATAATTTATGTTAACTGTACAACCAAGACAGCTAAAGTAAATCGAAACAATCTAATATCTCTCTAATTGTGGCTATAACTTCATTTCTCAATCTTAACCCAATTAAACAATAGAAGTATCGAGTTATTTTAAAATTAATCAAACTGTTTCCATGCTACGACGGCAATTCAAAAACCAAACCCCTAGAAACAATGATTGTCAGAATTCTTCCGGCGCATTGTATCTTAGCTGTCATGAATTCTTTCAAACATTTCATTGCAGCTGCCACTGTTTTAAATAACTTTAATTTCAATGTTCTGTATGTTGTGATTTTGTCATTTCCTTTATAATGAGTGTCAATGAACGAGTGTCTTACAAAATCATGAGAGAATTTGGTGGTTTGTGTTTTGCTTTCTTCCTGGTTGCTGTAGTATTTTTGCAGCATACAGCTTTTTCAACAATTTTCCTCTCACAAACATAAATAGTTAAAAAGATATATTGAGGTTAGTGTGATGGATACGGCGTGTGTGCACGGAAAGTTGACTTCAGAAACTTTCTGAGCAGAGATTGCCAAAGACTTTAACTAGTCCGAAAACATATTTTTATTGTTCTTTGTATAGTTTGAAATGCAATCATTTTTACTTGAAAGGCACGTTCAACGAATCATAGCATAAGGTCCGTTGTCATTTGCATATAACTTCCATTAAATTGCATTGGACAGTTTTTTAGGAAGGTTGCACATTTAAAACTACAACATGACAATATGGATACTTTTCTTGATTAATCACATGTGGATAGTTTATCTCAATGATAGCCTCACACATTCCTTTAAATCAGTTTCTTCTTCATCAATCAGCTGCCCTTAACGACAACGTCACATACAATTATATCCAGATTTACCACGGACATGCGTATCAGATCTATTGTGCTGAAGAACTTGCTCACTAACGCAGCTATAGTAAATGCTGTTCATGTACTTATCGTAGAGCACAGTTGTTGTTTTGTTTTTGTAATAATTCACAAACCTTTATTCGACTTTAAATATGGATTATGCACACTTTAGTAAATTGCAATATTGCTAACTACTTATAGTCTGTGTATATTGAGTTATCATTAAACGAAAGCATAAATTAAATTGAAGGTCCAATTACTGCACATGTCCTTTATTAGTAAGAGGATATGTACAAGGAAGTGCATTTGTCTGACCAGCCCAGTATAACGTTTCCATATACACTAAGTTGTCTCCTTTTCTGACATACGGAAATACTTTCTCTGTTTTCTCTTTTGCTAATGACCATTATACTTGGTATTGTCGGAAGGAAGTGCCATTGGTCATTACTTTAACATAGTGTATACAGTTAGCGGTATTATATGTTATTGATAGACAATTAACAAAAAATACAGTGTGTTCACCCTTAGTTAATTAGACATCACCGGTTGATAACATAAACAAACGGCAGCGTTTGTTCATCCGATGCCTGTTCTGTATATTGTTTCGGGAACGTGTGAATATATCGGATACTAAAGACAACACATGTTCTGTAGAGAATTACTACATACCCTTCACACTTTATAAATAACATCTTGATATATATAATAATTCAGTTCAACAACGTTGACAGTTAATAAGCCGAAAAAAGCACTACTTATATTTGCTAAGATGAATTTCAAAGTTACTTTACATGTTTATGACTACAATAATGAAGTTATACGTTTTAAACATTCAAAGTAAAGATATTGATTTAGATAAATCAAACCAATGGTATTCTAAAAATAGTTTTAACGATTTCGTTAGATGTGTTGGTAAGGAAACACATAGTGAATAACATATGAGGTTACTTAAATGACAATATATTACATTAGTGTCTAGTGTAACTCGATATACACTCTAATTGTATTGACCCTATACAACTAACGAGTTCCAGTTCTTTTAGGAGATGGCGAATATTTGGTTACTGTGCCTTCATGGGATACATCTAGGGTACTGTGTCCATCGACCTCAATCGTAATCTGGAGAAATGTAGATATTTTTGGAGTTTTCACGATAATGTAAGAATTTATCCATCAATGTAAAAAATATCTTTGGCCAAGCATTCATTGAAAAAATCACTCGATAATGGTTTTACTGTCGCACGTTTCTTTCTAAAAGCAAACTAGTTTCCCAATACAATCAAAGTAGGCATTCTTATTAGAAACTGTGAAAAGACAACATCTCTCTTCAAAACATAAGACATGTTTACGTTTGACCACATTTGAGCTATGTGTCCATACGCAGTAGTTCGTGTTGCCATTGTGAATTCGTTTTATTTCTTCACTGGTATCTATTTTTTTGCAAACTTTCCTTTTAAACACAGAACGCAGAGGTGGTTATGCCCAACAATAATGAGATATGTCAATAAAACTGAAATAGTGTTGTGTCTAATTTCAGATTAACCGAAATCGGCTTATCTTCCTGCTTTTTCAATTTAACTCTTAAAACATTTTAAATTTATTGACTTCAAAATCGAGTGATGCATTTGCTTTTAATTATAACATATCACATTAGTGACTGTGCATTTATCCTCCAAACTCATTCTCACAGTTCGAAAAGCATGTGTGTTTCCGATATTAACATGCTTTGAAAACAGATTGATAGTAAAAAAAGATAGATGGAATGTGGCAATTTTTAGTTTAATACCGTGAAACTGTTTTTGAAAGACGCTTATTCATTACATCGCTGGAAATAAGTTAAGGAGTTATATATCGATAATTAGGCGTTTCACTGCTCGTCGTATTTATTGTAGTTTGGCAATACATTTAAGAATCCACCGGAGAATGGGTATATGAACCATCAGCATAGTGTACCAAATAAACTTTATACACATTTCAAAAGAAAAAACAACACACAGAAACAATGGCTTTAGTATATTTCCTAATGATAACACAAGGTGAGAACTAGTACAGCCTTTTTGTATGCATTTTTTCTTACCTATTAACGATAACTTCTTTCTTTTCTATGCAATCAACGATCAAGTTGCAGCTGTTGTGCGCTATTGTTTATTGTACTTGAATAGACATTCACTAATCTGTATATGTCTGATCTTGAAATACAATCATGTGCCAAAATAGACTCAACATAGTACATTGAAGAAGTTAATGACGACATGTGTGTGTTCATGTAAAACGCATAGGATGACACGGGTAAATCCGTAAAGCGCGCTGGCGCTGTACTATATACATAGTTATAAGTTGGGTTTATTGATAAAACTTTCTAGTTTACTCCGATATTAACTAATGACTAAACATATAACAAAACAATAACATGGCTCAATGCTCTCAGAAGTAAAACATAAAGTCATTAAGGTTACGGAATGTACTTAAATAATACCATCCTGAATCCATACAGCCAGGAGATATAGGTAGTATATTTAAATTATTTAAAGTTCTGTGTGTTGGCAGAGAAAAATGAAAGTTATTGTTGATTTTCATATTTTGTTCTTAGTTCGAATTAAAACAAGACAGTGTATACCTGATAGTTTATACCGCTCATAGTATCATCATTTAACATGTACATACTTTCTTTCAATAATGAATAAATAAATACTTAATTTCACGATGGAACTTATTACAACACCGGAATTGTAAGGATATTGTTGAAACATCTGCTAAGTGTTGCTGATGTTACTGTTACAATTTATATTGGACATTTAATTGTTTTTCAAAGCATACACAAACTTAGATGTATTTTTACAACAGAACGTGCCGAAAAGAAATCGCGGAGACTTATTCGACATTTTCAGTTTCCTATCGCAAACAAAATAGGATATGGGTAGCGAAAGTTAAACACTATGTTGTGATGGTCATTGTTTGTTGGTAGCATCCTTGAAACAAATTGACCAGTAAATGATATCTGACACTTTCCGACCTCATTTACCAAGAAAAGCCCAAGAGAAATCCAAATATAGAATCAGGGCAACAATTCACGAACCTATGCCGTTACTGAGTAAACAAAAAATGCTCTAATGTAGAATATAACGTTATGAAATAGTGATCTTTAGAGATTTTTTAGAGATACATTATTCACGTACGTACGTCGAACATCTGCCTTTCAAATGTATCAATTAAGGTCTCTGACATAACCGAATAAGCGAGATACTCATGTTGCTATGAGGATATGAGCTTTTGTTTTGAAAACTTGGGATCGAAGATCGTATGCAAATATATAAATTTAATTAAAAATAATTTAAAATATCATACGGTATAAATCATACTATCATTTGTAAAGTACAAACAGCTTATCTTTATTTAAAGTGTACAGATTCACCTTTCTGTACACGTTTATTTTGTACTCTTCTAAATATAGTTTGGTTATGTTAAAAAGACGAACTATTATATTATACAATGAGATTTTAAGATTTATATAATACGCTTTAATGTAAATACTCTGATCTATCAATATACTATGTAGATATTAAAGAGTATATACTTTTACAGCCGATGTATATTTATAGCAGCAGACTTACTCAATTTACATGAATTACTTGACTGAAAGTATTAGCCGTCGATAGTGAATGGCTCGAATGAAGATAAATTCTCTCAAAAACAAAATACAATGTGTACTTTTGTGTATTCTGGGATTAAAATTAGTATTATCTACACGTATTATATCGCAATCAAACCCGTATCAAGTGGGATGATTGATGCTCTCTATTCACATGATCTTCACCCATGTATAACATTGTTCTCACATGATCTTCACCCACGTATAACGTTGTCCTCATATGATGCTTTGCCCTTTCGGTTGTGAATAAACATAATAACATATCGCCGTTCACCGTTATCTCATTAAATATGAGAGACTTCGTAAACAGCGGAAAAGATGTCGACGTCAGATAGAACCTACTGCTCTTAGGTTTGTTACTCTACGAAATTATTTTTTAGAATAATATATATAAATTGATCTTCATTTGCCCAAAGTATATGATTTGTTTTAAATTCAAATTTAGCATACCTTTAAGAAATCAAACCTAACATGTTTTGATTAAGTACCAATGTGTCATGGATATACGATGTCAAATAATGCGATGCGATCATGTTCTTCAAATGTCCAGAAACAAAATGTGTCGTTTGACGATAGCATTGTGCAACATATCTGAAGACAATTACCTCTGGAAAAAATGTTACTTATTAACGCTGCTAATCTTAACATACAACAAACATGCAGTATTTAATATTATTTCAGCAATAACTTTAACACAAATGTTTCCGCCTATCTAACAATGGTTCAGTGAACTTTGTAACCAGCTGCAGGAAGATTTACCACCAGCGCTGACAACATATCACCATCCTCTGTGTCGTTGTTACCACCAGTATTCTACTTCCTCCTATGTTTAATTACATACGGCCATTGGGTACATCATAGTGTAGACTTTAACAGAACCATGGATTCACTAAAGCCCTATAATTAAATGGTTATACGACAGCATTATACGAATGTTGCTATGTTGTTGAGTAGTGAATTAACATATGAAAACATTGCTTAACATTAATAGTTGAGTTAAATTAAACTATTAAACCTTGCCAAGCATATAACACAATACCCAATGGTTCAGTATATCGTGTATATCTCTATATACTGTTCTAATAAATAATTTACACAAAAGCTTAACTTGTGCAGTTATATTTCAGTATTGAACACATCTAAATCCCATAATAGAATTTAGCAGAACTTTGTTTTAGCCATTTCGCTTTTACTGTATCTATCGATGGTTTTAGTATTGTGGAGTGAATCGTCTGTTTTAGAGTAAATAACCTTACGTTTTATATTTATGGTTAAGTGAATTGCAACCATGTTGTCTAGTGAAGAATAATGATAGAACATTAAACATGGAGGAACAGTAAGACAACAAAGTAAACCTAATACACGTTTGGTTTCAGCTTTATTTCCAGGTCACAAACAAATCTGTCCTGCACTTTGTGATTTACATTTGTATTGCCGTATTTCATTGTGATCTAAGCATAATCTCTGAAATCAGAATTACAGACAACATTCAAACTTAAATACCTGATTGCTTTACAGAACAATGCATATTAATTTTTTCAATTTCAGTCTATGAATCCAAATTAATCTGTTTTCCAGTCCAACCATTTGTCAGGATATAAACCTTTCAACAATTATATCAGGTCAAAATGACCATGCAGTTAAGTGGCATGTACAGTCAATTTGAACGTCACATAACAATGATATAATTAGTGAAACGTCCTTAGCAAGTATTCATCTGTATTGTAACATGTATAGCTTTTTCATGTCATATGCCAATATCACAAACACGCCAGATGTATCCATTAAATATTAGTAACAATAATACACGAAACATTTAAAAAAGTATATTACCAAAATAATCATTTCTATAAATATTACGACGAATGTGTAACTAATTGGCGTTATTTAAAAAAAGAACCAGATACAACCTTTTCACATTCACCGCTCTGTGTGTTATTTTCCTGGGCTGAGATGATTATTTTAAGCATGTACTGTAAGTTCATAGTAATGCTAGGTAATCGAGGTACACACATTAATTCAATTGACTACTTTCTGATCTAAAGTTAGTAACGCAACCAATTTGTGCACATATGTGTCTGGAAATACAACCACTTACATATTACACACACATTCAGAACATAAACAAAAAAGATAAGGAAAACGACTTTTGGACAGGTTTTAAAAATACAGTACAAAAACAAAATTAGAAATATGAGCGTCTGCCAGGGAAGTCATTACGCATAACAGAATACCAAACAAAGACATAACACTGTGAATTAAGGAAGACTCACTTTGAACTTAGACAGATGCCAGTACCGTTGACGTAACATCACCAATCCTTTTTTATTATGAGACGCAAATATTTTAGCAGACAGGACCATAATTAATATTGTTGCAAATTCACACACAGTGTTAGGGAGGATGGCCTTATGTGTGACAATAAACTACAGAAAGCTGCAATTCAAATGATGGATGCGAACTTGTTCAATCTGCATCTCTTGCCATTATAACAAAGAACACTTTTCACCCCTCAAATGTGTTAATAACATTTCCCAGAAGCTGACACATACACAAGGATAGTCTGGACATCGAAATAAATGCAATCATGATAAGGTCATGAAATATTTGCTGTGGTCAAGGAAGAGTAGTTGGGGAGTGGTCTGTGATAGTTGGCGGGTCAATATATTCCAGACAATGCATAACATGGATAAATCGGTACAGTTTTGTTAGCTTTATTAGTTGTATTAACTTCTTTATCATGATAGCAATTATTATCATAAATGATGTCTCCTCTTGGTATCAGTACAGTGTTTCTGTGTTAAATCTTGTGTCATGTTTCGTACAACACTTAGTTCATTTTACATGAAATATGAAGTATTTGAACCCGTTGTGTGCTGTTTGTTGAGTTAAGATAGTTTACCTCATTTCTCAGTACTGGCTATTGGTTGCAGGAACGATTTCTAGTTGTGTTTTGCTTCTTTAATAACTTAAAACCACACTAATTAAGAACACACCACTGAGGGCCTCATGGTATTATAGTGACCGACCAGTCAGTCCTCAAACATTGAGCGGGCCGAAACCGAATGCTGATGTCCGCTCAATGTTTGAGGGCTGACTGGGAAGCCACTATAATGCTAGGTAACATGGGCTCAATTTCATAATCAATATTTACCCTCCGTGTTAATCCTAATCAATGCTCACCAAATGTTTAATGACTCACTGTGTTGTTCTAACAAATACAACTGATGTTTATGCAGATTCATAGGTAAACCATATATTCTGCTTTAAACAATCCTGATAAAATTGTTTGAAATATGTATAATTTTGCATGAAATATATTGGAACAAATCTAAGCCGGAATAAAGTATTATGACATTGGGCCCTGACGTGGTGTGAACTATTTCGAAAAGTATACCACACACATTACCCTTACTATACAAAATAAAAGTAAATAAAACAAATGCCGTGTTAGTTTGTCTTTTTTAGAATCTTTACTTTCGAGCAGATTCTCCTAAACC
>ENA-OREC01002052-OREC01002052.1-marine-metagenome-genome-assembly--contig:-NODE-2052-length-10797-cov-14.338899_pt1 | contig 10797 bp, 5 predicted proteins | sample MGYA00248626_ERZ508543 | MGnify/ENA primary metagenome ERZ508543 (study PRJEB26211, sample SAMN05518279) | marine metagenome | isolation source: Puget Sound, Washington, USA | host: Bankia setacea...
ATAGAATCTCACGTGTAACAGTCAATAGAATCTCACGTGTAACAGTCAATAGAATCTCACGTGTAACAATCAATAGACTCTCATGTGTAACAGTCAATAGACTCAATACTATGTTCTCAAGTGGCCCTAAGTGCATTCTAATAAATCTTAAAATGTCAGAATCTTTAAACAGTGTTGATAGTCTGGTAACTTGTGAGTCATGATATCAGAACCATTGACATGTGCACAAGCGTAACTGGAAGTACGAGTATATTGAACAAAACATGACAGCTTACCGGAAAGTAGATGGTGCTCTGTCTTACTGCTTGTCCAACCACAGGCAGAACTTTCTTCACCTTAGTCAGCTCATAAAAGGTCTCCATGCTCAGTGGACCATCCTGCAACAGATAAATAAAAAGGATGAAACGAGGTGTGAAAGTGAGAGGGTTCTTGAAAAAAGAAGCAGATAGAAACCGTTTTTACACATTCACATCTCAAAATGGTTTACTGCACCTATTCTAGTGTAACAACAATGAACTGAAGAACAAGCGTGCATGTTTTAGGTATAGTATATCACCCAATGTGTCATTTTGTAAGAGTACATGTAGTAACAAGGGTATTGGTTGAACTGATGGAGCTCCCCGAAATATCACAATGACCTTTTTCAGGGAGCATAAAAATGTGCAAAAGTATGGTTTCTGTTTTGAATGATTAAATATGTAGAGATATTGACCAAGAGTAAGATATAATTTGAGTATTTTCTTCTTGAATATTTATTAACTAGTTCAATAACAAGTTTGTAGAAATATTCTCTTGCTAGTTACATGTATTAGCACTACTTACTGGTATAATAAACGAAGACATAATCAATGATTTGTTTGTCATTGATGATAAGTCGGCTAATGATGATTTGTTGCTATCGGAATTGTTGTATTCACTGGGAGCATCATTGGATAAGGTAGTATTGTTCAAATCTTTGGCCACCATGTCTGTTGAAATGTCACCTGCTTCTGGATAAATGTTCATGTAGTAGAAAATCTATTCTAACACTGGTTATTGTGTTTGGTTCAAAAGGCTAATGACACCATGCATTTAAGTTTCTATATGTACTTGTCAACCATATTCCTAAATTCAGATATAGTTTAGCTTCATTAAGAATAACTAAGATGTTCAAGTCATAGCCTTATGGTTCAGGAAGGTAGATTTGATTCCAAGCTAATACAGAACGTGTCTACATTGTGAGAGTACTTTTGTAGATAAGTAACATTTTATGATGTGTTGTCTATTGTATGCTGGATATAGTTAACTTATATTCCAAACTAATACATCACTCATGTTAATGAACACAAGTTTTATAATTCGAAGTCTTGTGCAAATGCAAAGACTATTAGAGTTGTAGCATATGCAGTATGGATTTAAAGAAAGAAGCAAATTCATCTCTAGATTGTTTGAATGGTGCAGAAATAGCATTAATATAATTGTTCTATTATATTTGTATAAACATTGTTATGTATGGAATTATAACATCCTAGGATATTGATACTGAATTCAACAACATTATATAATTGAAGTAAGAAATGCTTTGCATACCTATGAGGTTTGTTGTGTCCCCTTCTTCTGTAAAGTTCATTCTGATGTCTGTAATACCTTCTCCATCAAAGTCTTGTAATAATGCAGCAGTAGGATCTACCTTGTCGGTACTCTCTTCATCCATGCCCATATATAAACACTGACGCTTGTGTGCAGGACTTCTCATAGACAGGTCAAACTGAGTGTGTGGTTTAGCGTTCAAACTACTGGTACCTCTCTGTACAGTGGGAGTGTGCTTGGATGGAGTTTTAATATGAGCAGCTGTAGACATAGTACACACCATCAGTTTTTCTTTTAACCTCAGAAGGCCAGTTGACTGAGTGAACTCTTGAGTTTTTTCTGAAGGAGTAACAGCCTCATCACCTGTTTTGTCCAAAGGCCGCTTTAAACATTTAAAAGACACCCCTTCATCTACTTGTCTATAAAACAATGAGTCTGGTTTAGACTGATTAGTAAAACCATAGTTGTCTGAATCCTGAGAGACTAAACTTTTGTCCTGCATCTTGTTATCACCAAACATGCTATTCACATAATCAGGCAAATTGTTGTCTTCCTTAGAGATCTGTATGCTATGTGTTGAGGAAGAAATGGCTTCAAATTCTTTTTCTTTCAAGACAGTTTTACTTGCAATCGATCTGTCTTTGATTGTTCCAACTGCTTCCGTTTCCTCCATATCTACAGTCTGGTTTAAAGTTTTGTTTGGTACATGATCTGTTGACTTCATTTGACCAACAGGAAATGATTGGATGAGTGAACTTTCTGGAACTGTGTTAGTTTTTTCCATGGGCACTGCATAGTTAGAAGACACATTCAAAATTCCCCCTACTACTTTAGTTTCTTCCATATTTACAGTCTGATGTACAGACCAGTCTATAATTTCCCTGACTGCTTTAGTTTCCTCCATAGCAACAGTATGGTATATAGACGAGTTTAGAATTCCCCCGACTGCTTTAGTTTCCTCCATAGCAACAGTATGGTTTACAGACGAGTCTAGAATTCCCCCGACTGCTTTAGTTTCCTCCATAGCAACAGTATGGTTTACAGATGAGTCTAGAATTCCCCCGACTGCTTTAGTTTCCTCCATAGCAACAGTATGGTTTACAGAAGAGTCTAGAATTCCCCCTACTGCTTTAGTTTCCTCCATAGCAACAGTATGGTTTACAGACGAGTCTAGAATTCCCCCTACTGCTTTAGTTTCCTCCATAGCAACAGTATGGTTTACAGACGAGTCTAGAATTCCCCCTACTGCTTTAGTTTCTTCCATCTCAACAGTATGGTATACAGACGAGTTTAGAATCCCCCTTACTGCTTTAGTTTCCTCTATTGGGGCAGAATAGTTTACTGATGAATTCAGGTTTCTCCCTATTGCTTTGGTTTCTTCCATAGGCACTGCAGACAAATTCAGAATCTCCCCTTCTGTTTTAGTTTCCTCCATAGGTGCAGCATAGTTCACAGATGAATTCAGAATTCCCCCGATTGCTTTAGTTTCTTCCATAGGCACTGCATAATTGACAGAAAAATTTAGATTTCCACAACTAGTTTTTGTTTCCTCTATAGGTGGAGATACAAAAGGTTCATGAATTGCCGTTGATTGTTTTATAGGAAGAGTTGGACAGTCAGTTGAACTTAGAATTCCTCCAATTGGTTTTGTTTCTTCCATAAGCATTGTCTGGTTACATGATATATTTACATTAGCTTTCATCATATGTCTTCTTTCCTGTTCATGTGTATATTCTGATGGCTTGACTACTCTATTTTCCATTTTTTCAACTGAACTATTTTTATTGTTTTGCTGAAACGTCCTTGCTTTGCTGACATCTGTTAGTTGACAAATTCCATCTCCATAACAAGCTGTCTCATCCATGTGCTCAATATTATTCCCCATCACTTCTTCTACCCTTGGTTCTGGGTCCTTGTGAAAGATAGATCTCACGATCTCTCTCCAATCCAACCCAGGTTCCTCTGTTGTAATCACATCTGTTGGGACAATATTCTCTTTATCGTGTCCAGCATAGAAGACTTCGTTAGAGAGCGGTGAGAATGATCTCTGGGTCATTATATTGTCACGTTTTGGAGAATATATTTGTAGTGTTTTCAACCTGCTCAAATAAAAGGAAAAAATAAGTAAGTAACTTTAGTATTACCCCAACTCTCAATATTTTTATTCTTTACACTATCACCAATGACTCATGCTTGATAAGTATACACTTTATTTCCAAATTGTACTATGTCCTTAGTTTCATGAAGTCAGCTTTTTTAATTCAATGAAACATTGCTAGATACAGATATTTAACAGATTGACTGATGGATAGACTGTGAACAACTTTTACTGTGTACTAGATAAGTGTATCTTTTTTTAAACCAATTAGCTGTTACGAGTGAAAAACATCAATCTGATTAGTCATCCGATAGACTAATCAGATATAATAAAACAGGCACATTTTTTTTTATAAAGACTAGGCAAACTGAATTCAATGTACAATTCAAAGACTAGATCTGGCATGTTCTAAAACCTGAACTCATTAGTTTTATCTAGTATTTAGTTCTACCAAAAACCTATAACAAGTTGTGAAGAAATCTTAAAACACTGGTAAAGAAGTAATGTTTTCAGATGACTATGACAATAACTTTTACTTACCAGGTAAATGCATGCATGTTTATCTTTCCTGTTTTTATTGGAGACATGAGCCATATGTTTAGACTTGATTATAGTGTAAATAAAAACAAAACACCTGACTAAGGCTTTTTACATATTAAAGCAAAAGTGGGTGTAAAATATCTACGTAAGTCCACGTATGAGAACAGAATTGCTTCAAGTTGTTTGATTTACTGTAAATCCTTGTACAAAAGTGTTTATTGTCAATAAAGGAAAGTGCATGCACCTGTCTGATGGCTTAGATCTTAGTCTCTGTAACAATGAAGAGGCATCAAACTTGAGCTCCTGAGATGGTTCTGATTCAAACTCCATCTGTTGTACTATGATGTCCTCCGACAATGCCTGAGTTGTATCCATGTCAACACTGTCTAGAATAGTCTTGTTGTAGTCCAAGAAGTTGATGGATTCAGATGCCAGCTCAGGTATTGGATAGTCAGCCACATCCTACATAGACAAATGAAAGCATCAGGAAAATGTGTACTTTATTAAGCAAGTTAATTTGAGAAAGGCCCGTCTGTAGCAATAATCTTACAGCTATTTAGATCAGTTTTGGTGTTCAACAATTTGGGTCACAACTCTTGTTAAATATTGATTTGGCTTTAGTCTATGCGAAAGATACCGGTCCTAATGCCATGCTTAGTAATAAATGTGCAGGTACAGGAAAAATATTTGAAATTTCACAACACACAGTCAGTCAGACAAATTACAATTTGTTTAAGGCTAAAACAAGTTGACTGTGTTTCACCATTTCTGTGACATGATTAAACAGGAACGAACGAGTCATGTTATAAAAGCTGAGATGATAGGTTAAGTTGATTACCAGATATGGTGTTTGAACTGTGCCTGTCAACAATTTGTCCAACCCTGGAAGAAAGAGGATTTCATCTTTGGATAAATCTAATCCCACTTTTTTTCCAGGATGAACTGTTTTAACAATGTACTGATTAAGATACCAAAATCTGCCATACAATACAATACAGTAAGATGTTGTATGTAGTGTACCAAACTAAACCACTTGTGAGAAAACTGCTGTATCACTAGCATATGGCAAACAATTTCAGGAATGCCATGTACACAGTTTCGAGGAGGGTGTTCATGAATTTCAAAACTACTAGGTACGATGGGTAAAACTCAATTCTTAACCGTGGTTCAGTTGGAGTACAAATAATTAAGTATTTGGTAAGTCCACCAAAGAGACAACTTTCAATGAATGATTGTCAAAGGCACCTCCACCTCTACTTAGACTGCTGTTATGCTACTGTACCTAACTCCCATATAATAGTGTGATGGGTTTTGAAAATATTGAATCTTAACCAAGGTGTGACCCTTAACCAAGGTGTGACCCTGACAATGGGATGAGAAGTATAACTGTAGTAAAGTTCTGCTTTTCTTCAAATGTTCAAGTAGAGAAAGAGCCTAGAGGTTCTGACAAATCTACAGCTTACCTGTGATACCATAATCTGCTTCCTGTGCACTGGAGAAGAAAACATAGTCGGATGTGAAAGTAGACAAAATTAAAACCTAGTAAACCTAAAATTACAAAGCTCCGCTGTCTGCAGTTTAACATTTTCCTATACAACAATTTATATGTATAATAATGTATACGGTCAAGCTTATGGTTTCTTCAGTCAATTAATGTTATTATCCAAATTAATTTTCCAGATCAGTAAAGAAACAATATTTTATAGGGCGCAATATATCTTGAGCCCAATGCCCATGGGCAAATTAATTTTAGGACCAGCTAGTAAACAAATTCATAATGTAACAATTACACAAAATAAAACAGGGCTCAGAATAATTTTCTTAAGAGAACATAATTCATTGAATACAAGTGAACCTTTGACTTTGCAACATTCTAGCAAACACATTATCTAGACTGATATGTAACACTGGTAATTGTATTGTTCATTAAAATCTCAAACAAAACTGCAATCTATTCAATCTATAGGGAGGACTTGTCTTAAACTGCTTGGTAAATTATTAGACACCAAAATCTGACGACACATACAACTCCAGAGGCAAAGCTTGACCTTTTTCTATGAAATGGCCATGCAAATCTTAGCTATTTATTTAATGAAGAACTGAATACACCAACTATCAAAAATCAGCTATATATCAACATTTTTAAATAAAGCATCAAATAGTATAATATAACAATATAATTGAATAACACTTGCTTGATTAAATAATGATTGCTCATGTTTCAACACCAATTGACACCAATGATTAAAACAGATTCTAAGAGTAAGGTAGGAGCAGAGAAACAGACAAGGTTTTTGTTTAATTGGATGAGTATTTGTATTTTTGAATTGGGTATTTGTAAAATTTATATTGGGTAACACAACTTTGTTCCAATATTTTCTGTAAAAAACCCACTAATTGTATTGGGTATCCATGCTTTTTGTTACCCTTGGTTTGAAAAACAATTGAGTATTCCAGAAAGATAATTGGGTAAATAGTCCAAAAAGCAGCTTATTTGTGTTATGATAAATTTTCTGTATGAGTAAACACTACTTTACCTGCCTGTCCCAGTGACATCATCTGAAAGATACAAGATAGCGATAGAGTCTATACATACATTTAACAAAGTCTGCAAACTAATTAATTACTAACAAATCAACGATGTTAAAAGATTAAATTAATAATTAAAACGTGTTGTGACATTGAATGCAAACAAAAGATGTTATTTACAGTACCCAAGCAGTGGTATATTGTAGGTAGTGACTGATGCCATCCCATTATTGATTAAGCCCAGAACTTATATTTTAATTGTGATTAAATGAAAATCCCCGCCCCCCTGTAATAAACTTTGACAATATTACAACTTGACCTTCAAAATAGCCAAGATGAAATATGCCTCATGAAGTCTAAGTTGGGATATATTGTATATTCAAGCTGACTTACTTGGAACGCCATGATGGTCGTCTTTCCAACTGCCAGGTGAGTTACGGGGAAACTCCCTGGTAGAAAGAAGGCCAAGCAAATGTATAAATAATGATTTCCTTTTTCAAATGCATTGATAAAGCTTGGTATTATGATTAAAACACATATACTTTTATTAATTTAGTGCAAGCTATATGCAAACTTTATTATGTTTCAAAACGTTTTTTAAATTATACATGTATTGACATTAAAACAAGAAAAGATTGTGACATTTTAGAGTCCTAGTGAAATATAATGAAACACGCACTTAAAGTTTTAAAATTTGAAATCAAACATTGTCATCTGTTAAAAGCATACACCTATATATATTAACCCAATTATTTTTACTACAAAGTAAACATTTCAACAGCTGGAGTTATACAAAGTGGCTATTTAAGTTCTTACAAAGTAACAATTCTTCATGTTTTGTCTGTACCATGGTGTAGTTCTTGTTTAGTGTAAGTAACAAAGTATTATAGTGATAACAAATGTGCCACAAACTTACTTAACTTGATTCCATTCTGCAAAGCTCACACGTTTAAGTGATCTTCTGTTTCGACCAAGCAGAACGCCAGTATCCTCCTCCTAGGGAAAGCATCACATGAAACAAAGTCACTTTTTGTATTTGATGAATGCTTTTTATTATTATTTCACTAGATCGATTCTTCTTAGTTTTTTTCTAGAATATCATTTGCCTGTTCAGTGAGACTGAGAGATGTTACAAGGGTTAACAAAATGTAGTAATCATGTGCCAAAAATCAACTTAAATAATGGCACACTTAAAGACATTGATTTCATTGTGTGTACAGATATCATTTTACTAGGCAAATAGTTAGCACAAAATCATAAAATGGTTACCAAATTTGCATCAATCTTCAGAATCTGAAAAAATAAAATAAATAATAAGATTAGAACAAGTATTTATGTTTTACATGTGCATGTATTAGGATCAAATAATGCTTGGCAATACCCAAAACTCATAAGTCCCCTAATCTTACGCGCTTGCTATTATTAGTATTTAGCAATGTCGCTATGTCATTTAATTGTTTCGTTACTATTTGAACCTGTTGTTGGGCTTGGTTGTGTTGTGGCTTTAAACAGGGATACATGAACCTTGTTCAAATTTAAATCTGTGCTTCAGGTATGACAGTGACATTAACTAAGTAAGAGAATTGAAGTTGAAACTTGCTGATACCACGTTCAAGATGTTTGGCAGTGATGTCAACAATGTCACGTCAAGTAACGTTATGTGGCTGACATGACACAATAAAGTTTATTAACATACAATGTACAGTTGTGTATCTCTGTGTTGGGTATTTTTGACAATTTTAGCAGTTTTCAAAAGATTGATTTATGCAAACCATTTTTTTTTTTTAATTACTGTGTTAACATCTATTATTTTAACATTATGAACTCCCTACACTGAAAAGTTCTATCAATTTAGCTTGTAAAGTTGTGTTCACATGAAACAAAAATAGCAGGTACTGACAGAGCCAGCAACTGTCAATCAATAATATATCACATGACCAAAGTGGAGTACGGGCTTTAACTGCTTACGAATTTATTCAACAAGAAAATCCAATAGTTATACGTCCAAATTACACCATGTCTAAAACACCCAACAACGGGATACTGCTATCAATTCAATGACAGATGCAAAAATAAGCATTGAGACAACTTACCGAGGATCTCCGGTTGGTTGAACGAGATTTTCGACTCATTTTTCACCTAAAACAGTGAAAACATACATTAATTCACCACAGCATTAAACACAATAGTAATCATTGTTGATTTAATAGCACTCTTAACAAACTGGGCGGTCCTGACTAGAAACTAACGTCATCATCACGGTCTAGTCCACCTAAATGGCCGTCAACAAGCCTTTTGATGATTTTTTTATTTGACAGACTCAAGACAAATATCAATATCCCTGATCGCTAATTATTGTATCTACAATATGAAAAATAATTTAGCTTTGTTTTGAGGTCTTCTTCTTCAGTCACTTACAGTACTACACTCCTTCTCATTGAAGATTATGTGTAGGCGCTGGTTAAAATTTTGTTTAGTGTTTATACAAATATGCTTAAGCATGATGTGTATACAGTAAAGGGATAAAAACAAAACAGAAACAATGCTACTTTCAAACTTTGTACATTGGTGTTATTTAGTTACTGATGGCAGATAACAGGAGAGGCACAGTGACAATAGATTTGAAAGAGTCAACTGTGGTCACTTGATGGGCGACAGGTGGTAACATGTTCCGCTGGCCAACAGTCCTGGGATAAAAAGAATATTTGTAGCAGTCTTTGGATATATTCCAATATGGCTGTAGCTGTATAAGTTACTATTTCTTGTTCTAGAGTCAGTTGGCATTAACGATTTATTTTCGGGGTAATGTGCGCATATGCAAATGAGATGTTAATGAGACTGGACAGATCTTTAGACGAAAATTTGAGTTTGATTATTTTCGTAAAACTACGCAGCCGTTTTTAATGTGCTTTAAAGGAATCACTTTTAGGCAAAAAGTATAGTATATGGTGATGACATATACATTAAAACAATATATTTGATAAGTAGAACTGACTCCATTCACAGTCATGCTGCATAGTGTAAACAATCCAATTTAATGTCGCCGTTCACTGAATTAGAAGGTAAAAGTGATCATTTATGATAAAGTTTATGTTCAAAATAGTTTATTTGAGTTTGGCAGTGCTTAATTTGTACAGATGTTGCATTAATTTGGTTTCACAATTCAACTGGCCTTGCTACGTGTTTTTAACGTAAAAGTGAAGAACCTTGCATTTGACAGATCAAAAGTTATCACAAATGCAGGTTTTCTATGAAGAACTACCTCCAAGTCAGATTGGAGCACGGCATCATGTATACTTTTAATTTCTCTGTATATGATGCTGTGACCAGCAAAGAATCATAGTGTGCTGTGTTGAATGTAATCAACAGTCATTTATGTAGATTAGGAAGAGGATCGGACCCAGGACTGTACCCTGGTGGACACCAAATGAAACAGACACTGTTTTTGACATTTCCCCATCCAGGACAACTGTCTGAGTCCGATCCGAGGTGTATCATTATTTTTTTCAGTACTATTTTATTATATTATTTATGATGCTAAATAAACTACAAGTAGCAAATATTTATTTAATGGCCATACGATGGAATCCTTTTGATCAGATTGAAGAGAAGAGGTTTACGAACGATAATGAATATACGAGACTCGTGACATAAAGCCTACCTATTGATGCTCACGTTTTTTTATTTCAGATATGTGATGAAGTACGTTTAAAAGGCGTATCTGCATTTTTCATCATTCACATGAATTTGATTTTGTTGACAAAATGTCATTTTCGAAAACTGCGCCATTATTGGTACAACTGCGCATGTGCAAGACGCTAAACGACACTACCCTACTACAGTTGGTTTACAGTACTCGCTATTTTTCGGTCATTTTGTACCCAACGGTCGATCATTTTGGTCGTGTCATATTCCATAATGTATTTTTTCCTTTAAACATTTAATTGTTTATATTGTATTATAATAATAATAACTATTATCATCGCAATAATAATAATAATAATAATAATAATAATAATAATAATAATAATAATAATAATAATAATAATAATAATAATAAT
>ENA-OREC01002053-OREC01002053.1-marine-metagenome-genome-assembly--contig:-NODE-2053-length-10792-cov-13.534858_pt1 | contig 10792 bp, 9 predicted proteins | sample MGYA00248626_ERZ508543 | MGnify/ENA primary metagenome ERZ508543 (study PRJEB26211, sample SAMN05518279) | marine metagenome | isolation source: Puget Sound, Washington, USA | host: Bankia setacea...
CAAAACACGTGTCAGCTAACATTGTACATCCGCCTTTTACAAAACACGTGTCAGCTAACATTGTACATCCGCCTTTTCCAGAGATATTTAAAGAAATTGTAGAACTATGTGGGGTCGAATCGGATGATGACAATTCTGTTTGACAAAAGAGATACGAGATAGACAATTATTATTCAAAGAAGCAAATATACTCTGAAGTATAATTCTTCTTTGACCACTTGAAATAAAGACACGTCCACTATTAAATGACCACCTATTAGAACATTAAAAAAAACTTTATTCGATGTTAATGTGTATGTTGAAATTATACTATTGTAATTTGACAGTGTAATAGCCAGTGTTTATTGTTAAATGTTTGTTCTTTTATAATTCAATTATGGAACTTGTAAAATAAAACAGAAAACGACGAAGAGCTAATCACAGGTTGCCCTTTACGTATTGTTTGAACGTTAACAAATATCCGATAACTACGTCCCTTGTTTTTATGATAGCAACGTTTCAGAAGGCAACCGTTTCTCTTAGTTGGCTCATGTATGTGGTACCATTTATTCCTTTGCCAGTATGGGGATAGTCTTGATTCACAGATGTGACGTACATATATACCTCGAGTCAAAGAACTTAGAACAGCGTGGTATATGCATACTAAAATTGAGGCTTTAACATGAGCTCTTTGACGGTAACAAGAACTCATTTACATATCAAATCTATGAAAAGTGTTAATCAGTTCAATGTAAGAGTATATAAACAAGAACAAAGAGAAATCAGCATGTTGAATGGAGAGTGGTCGATAATATCGTCTTACTCTAAAACAATACAATACTGCTAATACTACATGTATATGATTGTTGAAGTTACCCTCATTGGGTATTGTAAAGTGTTTAAATCTCATTTATAAAGGGGTTATCGTTACCAAACATCTAGGTTTTCAATAAAAGACATTAAAGTCCATTGTCCCATTGAATAGTGTGGTAGTAGTTGGATATCACTGTTATATCTTGAGTCCTTTGTTTTAAATAGTTAGTAAATCACTCAGCAGTATACCGAACATGCGCATAGCTTTGCTTCGAGACTTTTGTCATAAACAAAATAATATGAAAAGGTTTTATTTATATCAAACCGGAACTGTAAAGATGTGATACCTTTTCTACATAGTACAATAAGCAAACTGTTATGGGTGTTCTCCTTGTCTGACAGATGACTTTTTTTGATAACACCAACTTGTGTGAAATGTTAGCATTCTCTGTGAGATTTACACAACTTAACATTGGAACAGCTCGATTTCAGTTTTATTTCAGATACACCTGACGAGCCTCGTTCTGTTGTTTGTTGTGGGTACTGTCATTCAAATAGTGATATGATACTTCGATGTTCAAGCTGTTTTGTTTCTAGTTTTGTTCATTTCTCTAGTCCCCATTTCGTCTAAACTTTACCGGTGATTTTTAAATGTTGCCTCACTTGCCCATTGATTATTTTACCTGTACATTATTACCGGTCGTAGGTTCCAACACCCCCACCTACACCCCTCTGTGGCTACACCCCTGATTAGGCGCGATGACCCGAACCATTATTAACCTATCATTTAAACCACACATTGCAAAACCTTTATATTGTTTTATATGCATTGATATCAGTATATATCATTCAACGGTGTTGTAACTGATTAACTATTTTCCCAGGGCTTAATATAACTAGTAGAACAAATCAGTATGTCGTACGTGGATGGGAATATATTAGACAGAATTAGCTTGTAAGTATAATGCGGATTTCGTTTATAATTTTCTTCTTCTATTATAGGTCAATATCTTGCATTATTCCAACTATCATGGTTAAAGTAAAACATGTCTGTGTTTTAGAGAAAGCAAAGAAAACAGTTCAGAAGTATATTGTAGAAAACGTTGTTCTTATGTTGCTGACCAAAAACAACAACAATGTGCTTGTTTATACTATTTAAATGTGTAAGTGAAATGTTCGTAACATTCCATATCAACTGTTTACACAGGCTATATTATGTTTTAACCAATTTGCTGGGCCTTGTGGACATACTTACTAGTGGAAAATAGACAAGTGACGTAACCACTAGCAGTGTTTAAATACAAGGTTTGGCTACACGTCATTTAAGACAGATGAGATGCTTATGTGTGTTCAACGAGTTGAGTAGTTTTTAACTGAGACAAGTATCTGTATCGCAGAATAAAATATAAGTACGAGATCGGGTGCGTATGAATTAAAGCAATAAAACACGGGTACCGATATTTTATTTCGATTCTAAGACGGCAAGACCGATTGTGCCTCTATAATGCGATGCAAGTTTTTTAGAAAGCTTAGATTGACATGATGTTGTTTGGTTACGCGGACTGTAAAAGTAATAAGCACGGACCTAGAGCACGGACCCATATATTAATGGATTAATAATACAGTTCGTTTCCATAGGAGAAAATCACGGGACCGTTTTAGAATAGTATTTCAAATAACTAAATAACTCGGACTTCATTGATACTATAAATTGTACTATAAAATCATGAACACTAAAGACAGTTGGCGACCTAGAAATAGTACAATATAATGCTCAACGAGTGCGCCTTTAGAACCATTAACTAACTTAAATGTCAAATGAGAACAAAACGTTAAGGTTCAAAACTCGAGATGCATTTATATTAGTTTTAGTTTGAATCGATTATAAACATCTTTTAATTACCTCGTATCAAATGACAGTCAATTAGTCTCCTCTCAGTGGCTGTGTATTCTGTACATTGGCGTGACGATACTTGGAACTCGCGTGTGCTTTCTGATTCAGATTTTGAAAACACCAGTATAAAATCGTAGAGTACAAACATATATATGACATCTACTGAAAGGTCGTTTCATTGCCAAGTCATAAGCAAAAAAACATTGTCAAAAAATCAAAAAATACAGTTGGTTTGCTTGTAAAGTAGGCTCTTGGATACTTGTGTTTGTATTTGATTTTGATTTTGATTACTTTTACATTATATGACATGATTGGCACTTTGTGAGTAAGGTTTGAAACTGATGTCCAAGTAGTGTCAACCAAGTGTCTAGCGTTCCACAAACATTATCCCTTGTGTATATATGTATATGGTATTACAGTAATTAACATCTAGGGAAGCACACTCAGACGACAACAATGGCTCGGTCGTCCTTGGCTGATTACGGGGATCTTAGTAGGTAAAGATGTGTGTAGGCGGCATTGAAAGTAAACTAATATACAGTTTAACATAATAACTGTTTGACGTACAGGTTGTTTTGTTTTGTTTTCACACTCTTCAGTTATCATACCAATCGTTTATATCCAATAACAAAATGATGTTGTTTTTCCAGTGAGTGCGTGTAACGAATGTTGAAGTTTGTCAGTTTACATGTGTATTTGTATTTAACGTAACATGTTTGAAGTAGCTTTTTGTGTCTACAACTAACATGTGTTAACTAGCTTGTCTTGAATAAACGGAATCCTGTACCGTTACGCTCCTTATATTAATGCGTCTTTAATCATTCACACCAAAGATGGTTAAAGGTATATGTTTTGTTACGAATGACATCCATGACCTGTAACATATTTCTTCGTGGTAAAATAGATTAAACGTAACATGTCAAGTACCTTTTCGTTTATAAACCACAAGCCAAGCATAAAACAAACGGGATGTGCTCAAAAACGATTCCCGTTCTTATTTGGATAAGTGGATATAGCTCATATATATTTTTATATTAGTCCATGGTTGATGCTTTCAGATATGTTATGTACATATGGCTATTGTGTTTGTATTTGTAGATTGCGGTCCTATTCCAGATACAGTAACTTTGCCACACCTAAAAGTATGAATGGTGTATGGGTAAGAACGTCTCACTGCTCTACTTGCCTCCAATGTAGAATTGTATGTCTTGGAACACGTATATATCTGCTAAATAACATGTTGAACAATGACTTTAAGAAATATGTCTATGTATAAATGCATGGTACACCAATGTAGTAGCAATGGAAATTTATTGACAGATGTTTGATGAATGTATGTTCAATTTACAGAATACATCATACCAGACGTCTTTTAATGGAAAGAAGATTGGTTATAATCCAGACAAAGTCATTGTAGGTAAGTAGGTCTCACTCGTACTTTCTATTTCCTTCTCAATGTTATATATGTATTTTTATGCTCTGTGTGTTCGTTTTGTATAAGGCATGTGTTCGTAGATTATGGAATTGAGATAAAGTTGCAATCGTGATAGTGTTTAAAGTTTGACACGTCATACCTTTGTCCGTGTTGATGTGTGTTTCATTCGACCCTGTCAGTGTGTATGCCCTATATGTGATAGTCTCTCCTGTATAACACGTATTGCTTGCTCTCGGTGATAGCTGGTAGCTAGTTAGTATGTATGAGCATAAAGATATATTACAAAACATGTGAATTTCTTATTTATTACTTTTTATTTTTTATTTTTGGGATGTGGCTGCAATATATGTCAGCGTACCTATATTTAAAATGAATGAATTGATGCTTTTTACTGTTTGTAGTTGCAGTTAATTGTACTAAGGCACCTATGTTGTCGTTCATGCAACTGTGTTATCTATATTCAGACTATTTTACCGGACAGCGTCATCTAGCTCCAAGCAGACACAGTGTACAAACAGACAAATACCAGACAAACCTCAATGGACGGGCAAGGAACGGCTTCAGATACTGGGTACTGGAGAAGAATAAAACAACGCAGTGTAAGTATGAGCACAAGTAAGTAATGAATTATCTCCGTATATCCACGTGCCTGGTTGTCTTGGTAACACAGTGAAGTCATCTAACCTAACCTGTCTTCTGTTCTACAAGTTGACTGTGGTGCGTAAGTTGTGTTGATGTTGTATTTCCTATGCCAATCTATAATCCATAGAAAGAAAACTCGTGTTCAGTTCCACACCGACGAATTGATTAGTCTTGTTTCTATACCTTTAATGATGGACTTTCGCAAAAAAATAAAAGAAATACATATTCATCTGTGCTTCATAGCCACACAGTACTTATGAAATTATGCCCTTGTGGATGATATAGACAACTGAGCTCCTAATATCCTAATAAACATACACTCGTCATTCAATAATGTACTGAAATCGTCAAAAATAATATTTAACGGTTAGTCTTAAAATATGTTTAGTACTTGCCGGCAATTTGAAAGTAGGTAAACCAAGGTTGTATTGTTTTTTCTTCAACACAGATTCCTTCATTAGAAGCAGTTATAGTAATATATGTATGCTAATTCCTTCAAATATCTTTTTATGAAATTTATTATTTGGGAACGAAAGGCAACTTTAATGAAATAAAGGAGACTTCTCGGTAGAAATGTCAATTGACAAATGTTATCGACTGCTTAGTCCTGTGTCTTGCCGGAATTGTGTTATGGTGTGTTATTCAATACCTAGGTGTTCAGTATTTGTACCTATTTCTAAAATGAAATATATTTTTGCTGGTGGCGAATTTAGATTTATTACAGTTATTTAGATTCATGCATTCAAAGTTTGCAGTGTCATCAAGGTGCTGGATTGTTAACTGTCAAATGTGCCAACCATGTTCATGATACGCCATGCATTACAAACGCAAACTTGCTAACTGAGCTGATTTTATTATTCTGATTTCTCTTGTCTACAGTTGGAAGATATGGAACCGGGGCTTACAAAACTGTACTTGGAGTTGGTAACGCACCAAGAACCTAATCGCTAGACAAGGCTGTAAGAATGGAACATCTGTATTCCCAAATAAAAGTCATGCCGTCTTAACAGTTATGTTTTGATCACCCTTCTTGACTGTCAAAACTAAGAATAATATACTCGTTTTAAAACGTGGATTTTAGTAATAGTTTATACATGTTTATTTACGTATTAGAATAGATGGCATACAACTATCTCGAAATGGATTTTGGACGCCTTTGTTAGAGACCCTTTAATTGTGTTAAATTAAATTGTTGGTTACCACATTCTGTCGATGCAAATTGGTTTCTACAATATTAGAGGCAGCATTGTAATGTTGTGTCGGGATGGAGAACTCTATAAAGAAACATTATCTTTATAAGCGTTCTAGTTGTTAGATACATGTACAGTGTATTTTAGACATAAGTAACATTTAAACCTTTCAAAATGTTGTTGATGTTAAAATATGAAAGAATAACTTTGTTGTAAGACTGAGTTACATGTTTTCGTATAGATTGATGCCTGAATATTGTATATTCATTGTATGATTGTGATATGTTTATGAATAAACTAACCTTTACTAGACCTTTTTTTGCAAATGTGTATTTTCCAAACCTTTCTTATGTCAGTTGACCGACTATATGGTAGTTTGTCTCTCGGCGCAATCTGAATAATTGCTATGGCGTTCATTAGTTTCAATAGCGTCGTTTAAAATGTGTTAACGACCAAACCACTAGATGGCAGGTCAACATTGCATAACTCATATACAGTAAATAGATGCAGTTTTCAATCAGGCGATGTCTCGAAATAGAACACAATCGTTAATACATTTTAGTGGCGTAACTTTGGAGTTTGTATTTTTACCATACAGCTGTATATATGTAAAGTCCATGTTGTGTACATTCTAAATTAACACAAGTGTACGTAAATATAAGATGTTATTAAAGATGGATTTTCGCTCAAACTCAAATATTCACATATTCATCTGTACTTCATAGCCACACAGTTCTTATGAAATTATGCCTTTGTGGATGATATAGACAACTGAACTCGGTCCTATATCCTAACAATCATATACCGAAATCGTCAAAAATAATGTTTAACGGGTTAGTCTTAAAGAGTTTTAGTACTTGCCGGCAATTTGAAAGTAGGTAAACCAAGGTTATTTTGTTTGTTTTCTCCAAAACTCAACACATATTCCTTCATTAGAAGCATTTATCATAATATATGTATGCTAATTTATCAACAATTGTTTTATGAAATCTATTAATTGGGAACGAAAGGCAACTTTAACATAGACAGTATATGTGTTTATGGTTCTACGTGAGTACTCAGGTTGTCCCTTCTACCTATAACTATTGGTACACCACCAGCAACGCCATCAGTCTGTAAAGGAAACTTTGTTTGAATCTGCGAAAACATGTCTGCAAACGGTGATGACTTCCGGTAGAACGCAGGCGGCTTTCCTATTGGAGCAGGCACTGTGACAAATTGGTTCCCGAGATAGTCTACCGTATCCCAAATAAATCGCCATGATCCGGGAGGCAGATACACGTGCATTGTGGTAACATTTGGTTGTATCACCGGCGCAGCTAAAAGGTCAGGACCAAACATGTACTGATACACGACTGACCAGGATAATACGTCATCAGGGAACTCCATGAACAATGGACGTTGAGCAGGAACACCGTAGTGTGCATTCTCTCGAACCACTGCTTTTGTATAGTTTGAAATGAAGACGAATATTTGAGAAAGCCTGCCAAACTGCTTTTCTATGTCGGTGTTTGTGTAAAACTGCACGTTTGCTTGAGGTTGATTTCCTGAAAAAATAAGAAATGGTAAAGATAAAGATGCGTTGTGCATCACGGTCCCTGTTGTTCTTTATGTGTTGGCATGTGAATGTACGATGTAACATTCATATTTGTAAGTTTACAGAACTTTGGGACAAACAGTTTAACATCATTTTAATGTATGAACCGTAAATCATAGTCCTCCATGTGTGTACAAGTTATGAAACGTACTTTCTTTCTTAATCATTAATACTAGAATTTTATTTCAAGAAATAATTAAAAAATATCCTGATAATTATATTTAAGAAGAAACTATTCCCATAAGATAAAGTTGACACTGGTATACCTTCATGACTCCGGAACATGGGTGTAAATATGGCAGCTTCCGCTGAACGCATCAACAACTCAGCACTTCTAATCAACGCCTGTCCAAACGCTTGGAATTGTGCTGCCGTAGTATAACCTCCAATGTCAAAGTGAGTTATACCGATGCCTGATAAGCCCATGTTTAACGCCGCTGGGATGGTGGAGGGCAGACCGTCGGCATAACTAAAGTCAACGTTCTGGTCTCCTGCCCACATCAATGTCGTAAACTTTCCAGAACCTGAAATAAACACACGTACGTACCTGAAGATCTTCATAACTCAACTCAATAATCGTGTTTTATTTGAACGAACATATTGCTGGAAGTTAAAGGACAATTGAAAGTCGTGATACGTAAAATACATTCACGAGTTATCGACATATAACATAATAACCTGCACCACCGGCCCTCATCCAGAAAACGACATCTCCAGTTTTGTTGCGTTCATCTACAGCCCTCCGATTTACCTCCGCCCACAATACCGGCCATTGGTTGTGAACCTCACGTCCTGATTGGCCACTGGAAAATACAGCGCCATCTGCTGGTAAGTACTCGCCAAAGTCTGCCATCCAACCGCTCAAACCGAGATCAATCATGTTCACTTGAATCTTTTCTGAAATGAATTACAACTGTACATTATACATTGAAATCCTCTATAACCACAGGATACCCTATCTAGATACTGTAGGCCATTTGTACTTGCTGCATAATCAATCAACGAATCTTTATTTACATCTCTTAAAATTGAAAACCAGTTAAGTACCAAGTGAGATGAGGAGCTGTTTTCAGAAAAGCATGCGAGTTCCAAGTTAATATATAAATGCCGTTTACCTTTTCCTGTCTGATATCTATTTAGTGGTCTCTGCAGATTATGCGTTAGTATATCATACTCCATGAACAACATAGCTCTACACTCAACATGACTGGTAATTCAATCTTATAAGTGTTATATCAATGCCTGGGTGGCTTACCTTTGTACCAGTTCCTCGCCTTTTCACTTGTCAGATCCACCGTTGCACACAAGAACTCTCCAAAATCAGTGATATATGGCAACCCAGAATCGTTCTTGACAAAGACGTCGACTTGTGCCCCTTCCTTGTATAGATCTCCGTCGATGTTTAAGTTAGGGTTTATATAGGCTAAAACGCGGACCCCTTGCGCTTTTAGTGTTTGGATTTCTCTGTCCAAATCTGAACAAAGTCATGTCGTATACAATAACTATTTTAATAGGTAGAGATAATGATATTATTTTAAATTCACTAAGAGTCAATATACGTAGGAACATTGCAATGCATATCAAGACAAGAAAATAACATGAGAGGCACATTGTATACTGATTAGTTTCATCTTTCCTAATGACACAACTCCATTTCTACGGCGTAACACATAACACCTATCTTCACAGACATTATACATACGAGCACGTACGTGACAAGTATTCATTGAAGTATATAGATTAGGTTATTACCGGGATATAGATCCTTGTTCCATTTCCAATCCCAAAACAACCGGGAACCAAACGACGTCTTAAGCACACCAGCCCAGTCCTGTATCCACATAGCACTGACAGCAACACCGTTCTGTTTGGCCGTGTTGTATCGCTCCATCATCTGTGAACGATCGCAGAATAAGAATATACACACCCGCTTTAACATAGTGGACAGAAAAGTGCAATGTGGCTGTATCTCATTCATGTTTCATTTGTCTAAATGTAGACGCACGTAAAAGTCGCTATCCGTTATGGTCACCAAGAAACGAACACGTGTTATAGACCGTTAGCTTTATGTTTTAAGTTTATTTTGTTGTTCGCAAAGTTAAGATTTGGGTACAAAACCTTGAGTGTCACATACTCTTACAAATACGAGTTATCCTACACAATCAAATGAATCGTGCTTTGAAACAACAACAACATACGCACATACCACACTGGTTCCACCTTGAACACCAAGTGCCGCTCCCGTGTACACCCAGTCAGGGAGTTCCGGTTGGAGCCCAAGAAATGACGCGAGGGACATTGTAAGTTCTTTCGTGTTATTCTTAACATCGAAATAAAACGTGTCCACTTTTCCATAGAGAAATATTTCATGGAAAGTCGGCGCCATAAGATTTACTTCGCCATAGTTGTAGCCACTGTAATGACAATAGAAGTTTCGGCTGCTGACAAAAGTCGTCTGCGGAAAATAAGTCGTATGGTAGTCTCCGCCTGCACCACCAGCGTAGTTGTCCGCGAAGAAGGTGACAATGTCGCTTTTGTTTCTCCCAACTCCTACAATGTTACATAGTGATATATTAAATAATTTAATGTTGTTGTTTTTTAAAAGTAGGTTAATGACTAAAAAATATGATCAATGAAAAGTGTAGTCTTTGAAATAAAGTTCCAGAGATAGAGAGTTTATCTTCCAAAATGCTCTCTGTATTGGTGTTGAAATATAAACACTAATTAAGCAGAGACATTGAAGCTGCTGGCCATATATAAGGTGTCTCCCTATTAGTTCTACTAAACATCTACTTACCCTGTTCTCTGGTCCAGATGGGATATGTTCTGCCCCTGAGGTTCAGATAGGAGAACTGTTCCCCGAGTCCATACACCTGTTCATCTGACGTGGCCGCTACCCGGAGCCAGACACAGTTGTATGCAGGGTCCACGAAGCCCATGGTCACGACGAGAGGGTGTGTGTCCGTGGAGGCGAAAGTAACGTTGACCTGAACATGAGAGTTAAGGAGGCAATGAGTATCACATCATTCAATACCATAGAGTAACATATTTATGATAACAGTTATAGTACGTGGTATTGGAAGAGTAACATATTTATGATAACAGTTATAGTACGTGGTATTGGAAGAGTAACATATTTATGATAACAGTTATAGTACGTGGTATTGGAAGAGTAACATATTTATGATAACAGTTATAGTACGTGGTATTGGAAGAGTAACATATTTATGATAACAGTTATA
>ENA-OREC01002054-OREC01002054.1-marine-metagenome-genome-assembly--contig:-NODE-2054-length-10790-cov-11.712966_pt1 | contig 10790 bp, 9 predicted proteins | sample MGYA00248626_ERZ508543 | MGnify/ENA primary metagenome ERZ508543 (study PRJEB26211, sample SAMN05518279) | marine metagenome | isolation source: Puget Sound, Washington, USA | host: Bankia setacea...
TGTACATGAATGTATGAATAATGGCTGTACATGAATGTGTGAATAATGGCTGTACATGAATGTGTGAATAATGGCTTTACATGATGCAAATTAGTATGCACCATCACTTCGATAGTCACACGGGTGTACTGATAATGACTGAGATGGGCTATGTTCAGTTTTCTCACGCATGAAAACGAAAATAGTACTAAAAAACAACATAAACCCTTTTAATAACTATTAAATTTTGTTTAAATTCACCATCAAATACCATGACATTTCAAAATTCACGCGCATTAATTTTTTAACTTTCTCTCTTGTATAACTGCTGAGTTTTATTGATAACATTTTTTTTTTTATGCAAATAATCCATTTTATTGTCCATTATTACATCTCACGCCTACAAGTAACAATGCCATTAAAAGCCAATGCAACAAATGGTACAGAAAAGGCAACATGGTATGTGAGTTTAAAAGGATCATAGACGTATTTATTCGTAGGTTTATCTGCCGCTTTATTGGAACAATTTTAATAATGAGAGTTATCACAAGGAAGTAGGTACATTTGACAGCAGCCCAGACCATAGAGTACACCCGCATGATTAGCTACACGTGCCTTGTCATCATACCATTACCGGCAACAAATGAATTATTAACAAAATTCATTTTTTTCGAAGGGTGTCCACAAAATTAGCATAACTTCAAATGACACAGACGCCAGTTACGATAATCATGTAGTTAACTATCGATTAGGTACAATGCGTAAACAGGAAAGTTGAGAAAGGTAGGACTGAGTACACGTATCTCGATAGAGCACGTCGTCCTGTCAACAAACATGTCAGCACACCATTGGCATAGTTATCTCGATAGAACACGTCGTCCTATCAACAAACATGTCAGCACACCATTGGTTAAGTTATCTCGATAGAACACGTCGTCCTATCAAAAAACATGTCAGCACACCATTGGCAAAGTTATCTCGATAGAACACGTCGTCCTATTAACAAACATGTCAGCACAGCATTGGCAAAGTTATCTCGATAGAGCACGTCGTCCTATCAACAAACATGTCATCACAGCATTGGCAAAGTTATCTCGATAGAGCACGTCGTCCTATCAACAAACATGTCATCACACCATTGGCAAAGTTATCTCGATAGAGCACGTCGTCCTATCAACAAACATGTCAGCACAGCATTGGCAAAGTAAAAAGGCCGCTGTTATTAACATTAAGCCAAACAAAAAGGGAACATATTGCACAAATGCACAACACACAGTCTCTAGAGTTAGTATTTGCAACTTACATTCTGACACAATAATTTCTGCACTGGCGTATGTGCATGTCACGTGACATCTAATACGTGATTGTGCATTTGCGTGTATTTCTAATTAAACATATACCCGCATGTGTAGCTGTCATTACAAAGTTTCTATATATCGAGGTGAAAAGGTCGCATAGTTAGATAAGTAAATTCAGGTTAAGTCATTTAGTCCCTTTTGACACCAACTGCTCTGATGGAATGGTGGAATGGTGAATATATATTTGTGTGGGCTATACATGGCTATACTTACATGTTAGACCGAACTGCTCGTAAAGCGTCTGTTCATCCGGACTAGCCAATGATGTCACAGAGTTTCTTGGAATGTAGTCGTCAGCAGGATTTTTGTTAAAGTTACCAAGAAGGCCCGTGGTTATACCTCTAAACGCGTCCGTGAACATCCCCAGTCGTATCAACAGTAAGCCTTCTCCAATAGTAACGTTACACATGATACCTTGTAATAGAAAATATCAATAGTATACCTCATTTGCATAATGTGTTCTTATTTCAATGTGACGTCACCCGGTCATTAAACCGCTATGAAGCCCGGAGCAAACTGTTTATTGACCAGGGGCGTACAACTCTGTATCGACTGTTGCGGTATATCGGCCAAATGCAGGTGTAATGCTGCGTTTACATAGGTAGATAGTTACAACGCACATCATACGACACATGTGTGACAGCCTTATGAGTATTAACAAAATAGTATTGGTGTCATTGTTATACAAAAAATTACTTCAGACCTTTGATATTTAGCATTTGCTGGTTAATGAAATAATTTGTTGATGTAATTAATCAATAAGTGTTTTTTAATCCATAGATTCGGTATAATATAACAAATAAAACATGTATTTTCTGGCAATATGCAGTAAACTGCCATATTGCCATGTTGTATTGGTTAAATAACATAAACGTGGCGTCCCTTTAATTCTACGAATCCATTGAAATGAAAAAAGGGTTTCATTTTTAATACATGCATATGTGTTTACCAATATTTAACATCGGTTAGAAAACAGGTTTGAAGCACATACATGATCACATATAATTGGTAATATCACTATTGCAAGTAAAACTTAAACAGTAGATATCTGTTACATGGAGAATATATGATACTTTCAACCATTGAAGTATGTCAGGGCATGTCATTCGCACAGCTTCTTTACAATAAAAAAGACCACATTAGTGCAGTCTAAGTAATGTTTATTTCGTGATACTTTTATCTTTTGTGATGGGTGGTTGTGAAAATTAGCCGAAATAACGTAACGAGGCAAATTTTCCTCAGTATGTCTGTACTTACCTACGTCGACGAACTTTGATGTGAACGTATTACCGACCCTGTTTATATCTATGCCGGGTACTTGTGCGGAGAAAGCGTCACCTAGCTCATTGGTTGTACGTGTATAGTCCGTGTATACACTAGTACTGGTTCCCGCGTATAGATTGATACCTCCTCGTGTACTGTTTATTTCAACCTATTAACCAACCAATAACACAGTTCAACATACAGTATAGTTTAATATACTGTTTGTATTCGTACATAAATGGAAACAAGAAACACCGATACACATCTAACACCTACACATAGTTTGATTAATGTCATTTTACATATATAATAAAAAAATCTATACCCGTGTAATATCGCAGAATAAAATATTGGAACGATTTAGTGTGCGTGTGAATTAAATTACTTGTGCGCTAACACGCGTACAGATGTTTTATTTCGATTCTTACACGACAAGATGTCTCTAATGTGCTGCACTAGTTTTTTTTTGGAAATTAGATTATGTAGTCCGTAGTTATGAACAAAAACAAAGACAGAGAGAGGAGGCGACCATTTAATTGTAGATGCGGATTTAAAATACTACCACATGGGTAGGGGGCGTCTGTATCAATTGCGCTTTCAAAAAATGTGTTAAGAACTTGTGAGACAAGGATGTGTACAAATATGAAAGTTTACCTGGAACCAACCGGTGTTTGTCTTGAAAGCAAAACCTGTGTATATTGTAGCATTAGTCAGATCTCCTGTTTCTCCGAATACAGCTCGTCCAGTCCGAGCCTGTATCTCTATACTCTGATCAGGTACTCGCATCAACACAAACTCACCCAAACCGTTGAACGTGTACGTCAATCCATCCAATGTCGTTACATGGGGGTCACCAAATCCAGATGCTACAATACAACAGTAGTTCTTCAACAAATGGTATAATGTAACAACATTTAACATGCACTGACAAGCTATATAGTCCAGACCAGCTCAGTACTAATAAAGTATTTTCTGTGCAATTAGTCATTTTAGATATTTCAAAACATCCCATACAACTACAAGCTAAAAGTATTAATAGTTTGAGGAGACATTAAGACGTATGTAATGTAATACTTTCTCAGTTGTCAAATTAACACAGATTGTATATGTGTTGTTTTTCAATAACAAATAAAGGAGGTTCATGTTGTTGTTTCATCAACTGTTTGAACATCGTTTAACATGGCAAATGAAAATTTAAAAAAGCTATACCAAACGTGAAATCTGTTGAGTCGGAGCACGTGGTGGACCTTGGTCGGACTTCATAGTACAGGTTGCACAAGTCGGCTTGGACGCAGCAGACGGCTTTGTAGTAAACGTCATTCAACAAGTGCTCGCGTTCGAACAAAGTGGGATCGTATTTGAGAAAGGTTCCGACATTGGATCCGCTGATGATCAAACTGTCAGTCTCACTGTTGTACGTACAGGACTGAAACGAACAGGTTTTGAAACCTCGCATTATCCCGGCAGTTTGCGTGAACCAATAAATACTTTTGTTCATTGATAAGTCTTTTTTTCCATACTGTATTAAGTGATTTACTAATACAGGTCACGTACTGAAAAGAACTAACGATATGCATTACCGTTTGAATAAATCAATTGAAAACTGTATGATCATAAAAGTAGGTACAACAAGTAGACAATGCAGATAGTCAGATTATAATATCAAAAATCAACACTTCTGAGTGCATGGTATGCGTTAACAAGGTTAGATGTTTTTGTTCAACTAATTACGAGCAATCTCTCAAACAAAAAATAAACCTAACCATCTTAGCTGTCGTTTTATGTTGCAAAACAACTCTACACATTTTACATGATAACAGGACTGAAAGATAACAGGACCTCATATATAACATAACCACATTCATGCATATATGTTCGCGTAATTATCGTTTCCAATACCGTGTACCAAGAGCAATTATTTTCAATTTGGCAATTGGTAACTGTTGATAGTAAATTTGTAAGTGATAGGTGTGTATGTGACTGTTTTACAAATTTACTCCACCAATATCACACAGAAGGCGTCGATCCGAGTGTACAAGTCTTTGTCATTTACGTTTAAATACCAGTGCGAACATATTCTTTCACCAGAGTACATATATGAATAAGCACGACGTCATTTCAAAGGGGATTTCCTGTTTATGTTCGGACCGGTTTCTCGCGTCGTGTTATTTATGGCTGAGCTTCCAGATCTTTAGAGGCACAATTTCTCAGTCATAAACTAGTACACAAGGGTGCGCGACTTAACACTCTCGATCCTTACCTTGGAGTGTTGTGGTATGGCTGCGGTTGGTTTAGCGTAGGCTACCAATACAGAGGATGACGTTGTCCAGAAATCGGTTGCCACGTATCCTGGGTCCCATGTCGCTAGGGTAGCAGTACAAGGACACGCCTTCATACTCTGGAAACTCTGTATGTATGCCTGTTGGTTGACAAATTCTGAGTTGTACCATTGTATACAGACGAGCTCTGGGTTGGATGGTGCTGGCTGGACAAATAACTGGTAGGAGGTGGCACCGTAACATGCTGCAAAGAAAACATAGAACGGTGTCCTAATTTGCGCATATCCATTCAGTATTTGGGTTTTCCAAAACGTTGGATACTTTAATATTTGATTTGTAACAAATGTTATGAATAAGTAATTATATGCTAAGTTTCCTAATAGCCTATCACTTATTATGGTATTGCAGTTAACTGATAGTATTTTGACACCTTGCAGACTTGCTAATTAGAACTTTTTTTTATGAATATTGGACCAGTTTGAGTATTATAGTATACACGTATATCTACAGTAGCAGGTGATCCTATAGACATACTTCCAAATTTCAGATTCTCGTCGGCTGCCCTAAGGAAAGAGCCATCCTTAGAGTCAGCAATACCCACTGCCAGACCGTTGTTGATATAACCTATAAACTGGGTCCCCTCAGCTCGGTTCATACCACCTTGTTCATAGTTGTAAAACGTGTACGAGCGTGATCCGTCACTGGTGAAAATCATTTGGTAGGTAACAGTCTGTAGAAAGATAAAACCGACATTGGAATGTTATTGCATTAATTAGAAAAAACGCGATAGTGAAATTACTGTGTGCAAGCAATTAAAGACAGCCATGTACTAGTTGCAGATTCGTCTGATTGCAAAACGATTATGCTAATTAGGATTGTATTGCATGGTACACATAAGTTGTTCCTTGTGCAGTTAATTATTCAAAAAAGTGGTCAAAGACATTGTACAACTTGCACATACCTGCCATGAATATAAAAATCAATTATTATCCTCACATAATGAGACACATTTCCCACATTTTTGCTCTGTGCTTTGTTGGCAATAATGGACTTTTATATCAATCCACTTACAATAATGTTTTATACCTGAAATGGTTATGCATAACTATGATATGACACACATAAATTGGTGCCTCATTAAATAGCTGTAATTGTGTTCGTATCTAACCCATATGTATTACACCTACCGTAGATGTATCATCATTAACCTCGGGTACGTTTTCCCACGTGACCTTGATCACCAACACTGCATCAAAGGTTATACCGTATCTATTGAACACGAGGCTCTCAGCTGTAGTGATGGCCACATGGTTGGTGAGGACAGAGTTGGTAGTCGTGTCGTATATCTGGTACCACACCTTCCCACTGACGGTCGTGTCAAGGTCCGTGAAGTAGGGAGCCATACAATACATGCCGGCAAAATTGGGACTTATCTGACCTGATGTAGGTACAGTATAGCCCACATACGCGTTGTTCAAACACACAATACCGTTGGAGCAAACCTAGTAGTAACACAATACTAAAATATGTTAACTCATCAATCAAATCAAATGCTTGCAGTTTCAATAGGGCTTGTCCAATGATTCACAACTACAAATATGTGAGTGCTTACCAGCAAAGCTTACTATACTTATATAGCCAATGCCCGTAAGTTAGCTATGAAGTTATTCTAGGAAACGTGGTTTAATCTCCCGCCGTATACATGTACAGTATTGTATGGTTGTCATGTTAAACAAAGTTTGCTTCATAGACGTATGTATTGGAAGGTGTATGTAAGGTTTTATACTCACAAAGAATGATCTCGTATTCGTGTCAAAGAAAGGGACATCGTAACCTGTACTTAGCTCCGGTGCACACCCGTCATCAATACCCGATAACTCCTGATCACTTTGCGCTGCACCATATTCTAATTTTAAACCTGGAAATGAAATATACATATATGCATGTATTAGGTTGCATCAATTGTCTTATCTATACCGTATTAGAGCATAACATCAATCATACTGAGTCACATGTCATAGTTATCACGTTATTTGGTATATAAGTGTCGTAATTTGTAACGAGGGACGCGAAATAAGGAATGGTGTTGCTGCTGATACGGATGTAGCTGCTGCTGATAATGACGATGGTGAACAGGTTTCCAGCATTGCGCAGCCTATGACAAATAGCCTATTTACCAAATAGTAAGCACACCAAAGTGGGACAGTGAATTGGCTCATCAAGCGTTTTAGGGAAAATAGTTTCGAACATTGGAGACGTCAGTGGTTAACAACACATCAAATAAAAAGGTGAAGTATTAAGGGATATGTTATAGTACGTCACCACATACTTGATACACCAGGGACATAGAGTAAACTTCATTTAATATATGAAATGAACTCATACAGGTATAATGTACGTAAAGCATAGTAGATACATATACATGTAACAATACATAAACAAATGTTTTCGTTATGATTGTCTTTGCTGATAAGGACTCTGACGACGAAATATTGAAAGTTAAAAACTTAAGTTATTTAATCTTGTGCATCTTTGAAATTTAAGGAATGTTATTTAAATTAAATACGATTAAATAATTATAAGACTGACAAATATGATGGCGACGTTAACGTGTGTTTGTTTGTTTGGACGATATTTAACGAGGGCGCTGATTTGACAGTTAAGTCAATCTTCCATAAGGCCGCAAATATCGGCACAAACACATACTGCCTGTATACAGTCTCTAGCTATATTTAGTTTCGTTTTTCGTGAAGGTGTGTCGTGTTATCTTAAGTTCAAGTGTTTTCACACATTTCAAATCCTTTCTCGTAAAACCCTGTCACTGTGAGGTATGTGACACAAACACTTCAAAGGTGCAATATAAACCTGCGGTGTAGTGGACTATGTACACACACCAATATAAAACAAGAAAAGCAATTGCACCATTCAACGTACAGCTTTGCAGACCATTTCAAACATAAATAACATACACAATGTTGGGGCTCCGCATTATTATGTGTGGTTTGACAATGAGCGCCGTGTGGTGTGTCCTTGTTTGAAAAAGCAATTGAATTCTCTTCAAATTCTTCATTTAACGACTTTGCCTAGAACCTACATTTCAAAATTGTTAAAACAAAAATGTTGGCGTGAATGCACTGGTTGTTGTACGAGTGTGCATCCACCGGTTATAAATGACATTTGCGTTCATCATAGTTATATACGAAATATGCTAGTTGGCACTATCTAAAATGCATGACAAAGTGTTGTTAACGTTTTAGACATGAAGGACTTCGTCATCATCGTTGTAGTTTTCTAATAGAGCTATACTTAGTCCATGTCTGTGTGATTAAACCCTTTAAACAGGCTCGTGTATTCACACATCGTTACAAAGAGTAAACATGAAATGATACTGCAGGCAAAGAAGTGTTTGGATACACTATTCAGTGGACCATTACATGGATTGTACATTTCCAAATTCAAGTATAAAACATGAACAGTTTGAGAACGGGTCTGCATTGAGTGATTTAGTTCGGCGTGTACTTACTTCAGAACTTTGGGCGTTACTTGACCTACATTTTTTACTTACTTTTGTTTGGTCAGAGGATTAAATTTTAAATACACGAATTCATGCGGTTACTTACTTTAATCCCCAATACTATTGAAATACTTACAATAGTGTCACTTTGTACTTTCTCGATTAAATTAAAGGCGAGCTGTCCTAACGATTAATGTTTAGCATTAGCATATAGGCCACTCTTCTTGTTTCGTAGACTTAAAACTACGACCAGAACGTAATGTAAGGATAGGCAGGGTGTGGTTGTTTTTTTGTGGATTTCCACTTACTGATTACTTGCGGTCAAACCGGTCAAGTATACGTCTGTTGTAAATATGTTAAATATGCACACTTTATATGCATTTAATTTGAACAAGTCAATACTCATCTTCATACTCATTCAAACATATAACTTATGCTTAACAAATGATCATGTATTTCACATGTTGATGTTTGTGATGCGGAAACAATGAATTTGAATGAGTTATTTTGGGCAGTGTCACCATCGTCATCAACATCATTATCAGCATCGTAAACGGCATCATCGTTGATCATAGTATTGTAGTTGTTGTTACTAGTGTAATACGTACCACAATAAGTTTTCTGTACTGGAGCTGCTGTGGTTGTGTCCGGCCCTGTTGTTGTTGTAGCGGCCGTGGTTGTAGGACCTTCTGTTGTAGTTGTAGGTCCGACGGTAGTTGCAGCGGTAGTGGTTGTTACCGTGGTTGCCTCGGGTGTTGTGGTAGGTAGTTCAGTGGTGGATGGTGGGGCAGATACATTAGGGTCCGCAGTCTGGCCGACAACCTGGGACCATGTAAGCACATAGGATAGGACCAGGACGGCTAACATCTTGACGGGGCACTGTGAACATAAATTTGACAGATTGTGTTTGATGGAAATTTTCAAGCAATGTTTACATTTCCTGTTTCGGTTTTTGATTAACAGGCATGCACACTTTTAGTCGGGCATACATACACATATGAACTTTTTGCTTATTACAAGCAATCTGCAATGTTGTATAAATCATATAAACAAGCTAAAAGAACACAAAGTGTGTTACAAGTAGATACAAGAAAACACGCTTCATTAATATATAGGGCCACACATGAAGTAAACATAGCGTATACACATACAAAAAGGTACATCAATTGAAAATACACATGGTTTGATTATCATTGTGTAAATATTGTAAATACAGTTGCCACAATTTATAGAGACCGTCACACAATCCATTAGAGACATGTCCTGGTTTCGTAAGCGAAGTTCTATCCCAGCCATGTGAAACGCTGTATTATATGCAATGGTTATGGTATTTGCTTGTTAAACATCATTATTCACAGGGCATACAATTCAATTTGACAATTTTCTCAACAGATATCACATGGTCGAGCGAATCTCCCCCCATCAAGAGGGCGTACAAACATACACAACAACAATGGCCGTGTAATCAGACATAAACAGACTTGTGTACGTAATTTTACCATGACAATACATTCAATCACTGTGTGAGATAACGCCCTGTTTCTCTTTTCTACAAGTTTAATCAATACCTGCAAACTGACGACACCTGTTATCTTATATAATCAAACATTAAACATAACCATCATCCAACAATAACTAACAGCTCCAATGTTAACACTATTTAAGGTAAGTTTACGTTATTTATATTTCCCTTCCAATGGTGTTGTCATAAGAGTTTTCCGGTTGGATCATTTCAATCAACTTAATACGAAAGTTGAACAGTTTGTCGAACGTTTGAACTAACATTCAGTTGTCAATGATAACGAAATTTGAGTCTTTGCTTTTGTGAGAATCACAATGAGACGTCGGATAGGTGAATAGCAACGCAAACAATATATGCTGTAATAGACAGGTACATTTACTGGCCATTGAATCTCATATTTACATACCATACATACATAATATTCACTGAACGCCGGTGCGCCCGAATGTCATACTAGGTAAAGCTAGCGTCTACGGATTCGGTAATAAGTACGAACCGACGGATAGCACAAACATTCTTTGCAGCGATTTCCGCTTTCCATTAATATATTTTTGTGTGCAAAATACTCCCTTAATATTTCTTGGGACTGATAAATGTTATCTAAAGCATGTTGGTCAGCATTGAATACGAATAAACAGTGGTCGCAATAAGGGCTTATAAAACACCGTGTTTCAGAAATGTTTCATGATATCATTGTCGTTAACGACACAGGGTATCCCGATAGCTTTAATATTACCAATATTATTAGTTTGTACTCTTAAGAACTAGCATAATGTAAGTATATACATGTACAGGTTAGGTATCAAGTCTGCAGGTAGGTATACATGTATAACATCTCTATCAAAATATCAATGTATGTAAATGAATAGGAGAAA
>ENA-OREC01002055-OREC01002055.1-marine-metagenome-genome-assembly--contig:-NODE-2055-length-10789-cov-13.470780_pt1 | contig 10789 bp, 4 predicted proteins | sample MGYA00248626_ERZ508543 | MGnify/ENA primary metagenome ERZ508543 (study PRJEB26211, sample SAMN05518279) | marine metagenome | isolation source: Puget Sound, Washington, USA | host: Bankia setacea...
GATCTGATCGTGACTGGAGTTCAGACGTGTGCTCTTCCGATCTATGGTATTATCTCAATGACTTTTGATCCTCAAAACATTTCTCCACTTACATAATACCTGACTCAAGCTACTTTATGATCCACGTTTTGACAAGGCTTATCAGCGCTGTAGATATATTGTTACTACTGTCAGCCTCTATATCCACCAATCAGTGTAGATCAACCTGAGACCAGAGTTATCAAACAATATCGGAGATGTATGGAATAAAACAGTCTGATGCAGTACAAGCAATTTCTAACGGATTCACAATGACATCACTGCTCTGTGAAGAGTCTCTTTTTGCCAGCATTAAATGAAATAATGGGAAAAAAAGAAATGTTTTGTGTTTCCCCCAGTTGAATGTAATAATAAGGATAACTGTCTAGATTGGATAAAACAAATTCAATTCCATTACATTTCTTGTGTGTGCCTGGCTTTATTGATATACATGTAGTATAACAGTCATGAAATACAAACAAACAAAAATGCCAACAAGATGCAACTGCAAAAAGGCAATATGACAGTATTATCATGTGGAAAGCAAATTTGTCTACCCAAAAATCTCACCAGCAAACTCTTGTGGTCGGCAGTATTTCCAATAAATGTTTGTTAATTTTGTCTTTTTTACAGTTATTTGTCTCAATCCATCATTTATAACAAAACCGTGACACAATATCAGAAATTCCAGTAGGTCCCCAGACGATGGGTTCATATTATGTCACTTGTTTTTAGGCTAGATGGAGGGTTAGTGGCTCTTTTGTTTGGTTTATACATCCAAAGTGTATATATAATGAATGTTCAACAATACAATAACAAATTGGGTGTACTCATTTTCTGAAGGGTCTAGTTTTAGGGGCTGTTTTTATGCATCTTGAATTAAGCAATAGCTTTAGTTAAATTTCTTTTGTTTGTAAAGGTTCTGATCATTCATATTCTTTGCCTTTCATTCATACTTCATATTTTTAAATATTACATTCACTGCTGCAAAACTCTCCTTTATTTCCTGTCTTTAAACATAACATTCACTGCGGCAAAACTTACTTTTACTTCCTGTCTTTAAATATTATCTCCACTGCAGCAAAACTCTAGCTAAATATATTTACATTTCTTCTCATATTTACTTAAATTGTTGTCGTTTATTTGTATTTTTCTGCAGTCTTGTAAAATGTGAATATTGTGTGGTGAAGCTTTCAATATGTTATGCAAAGCATGTTAATGATTCTACACAAGTTGTATAATGTATAGGAACTAATTTTAATGGTGTTTCCTAGCAGAAATACGCAAGTTTGTCTACTATGTGTCTACAAACTTTAGTGATGAATCTATACTACGCATTCATAGCAAGTTTCCCATACTTCAGGCCCCGAGAATCCTGACTGGCTATAGATCCGTGTCATTTAGAGGCCTAAAATTAACCACAAACACTCTATAACTGATGCACCACTGCAACTTCTTATCATATTAAAACTATTGCAACTGTCTATGTCAGAGAGATAATGTATGATATCAAAGAATTACAGCGGGTACTTTATAGGAACACTCACTGCAATGATAACGCAGACAAATTAATGCCAGATTATACTGTTACAGAAAGCAGGTTTAAAAAACATGCAAAAAACTGGCATGTTTCTTTGATTAAATAGCATTCCCTTACTTAAAACTCTGAACTGATATCTGTGGTATACCGTATACTCAGTGAGTAAATATGTGAAATAACATAATGTAGCATTAACAAACATTAAAAATGGCACCAATATCTAGCATGCATTTTTACCAGGTTCATACAGTCGAATCCCATGATGCAACTAATAATTCTCGGGTTTACATGTTGGGCCAACACCTTTTGTACTGGATTGAATCGGTTTTCTAATTATAATTTATTCTCCAGTCGTTTATGGTCACAGCATGATTTACAGTTTTACAATTGTATGTACAGATGTGTGAATGTTGGTGTATGACTGCAAGGTATGAGCTATATGACTGTACCATGACAAAAGACTGTAAATCTTGTATCTTTCACACCATGGGGACTTAAAAACTCATCATGAAATCCCTACCATAATATGCTTTCACACTGTTCGTTTATAAAATTTAACGAGCGCAATTAAAAATACACTGAACTAATAATATATTTATAGTGTACATATTTCTTTTGATTTGCAAACGAAAGATAAAGGATCGCAGGAGATACAACCCACAACAATGAAAACATATCTCTGAATATTTGTTACATGAAACACTTAGAAGTTTTTGCTACACTTATATAAAAGACAATCACAACAATGCATCATTAATAATTACCGATATTGTGGAAGCACCAGACATAAGTCCCATGATAAAAGCAGATGAAGAAAGTTTTGATCCTTTTCTACCATAAACTGATGACCTGAATGCACTGTAATGGGTTTTCTATGAGGGATGTATCGTAAGTTTCAAGTATACAATATCTCCTGGAGCCAGAGAAGGAACCATATTGTATTACCCTATATTGGAAGGAACCATATTGTATTACCATGTGTTGGAAGGAACCATATTGTATTACCCTGTGTTGGAAGGAACCATATTGTATTACCCTGTATTGGAAGGAACCATATTGTATTACCCTGTGTTGGAGTTTACACAGGTTTACTGGGATACTCAGAGTATTTTGTAGGGTTAGGTAAGATATGTACGGTGCATTCCTCGACTTGGGTTGTTTGGAATAGCTGACCTGCCAACATCTACCACAATTCTAACATAAAGCTTACATATCAAGTGAAATACCAAGACAAAGTTTGGACAAAAAAATACTGATAAAATTATGGCAAAGCAGGGTTTCGATGGACAGATTTATCATACATAATCTCCAATGTCTTGTTTTGGTACAGCAACATAGAAACCACGAGACAAAAACAGAAGAGCACGGTGGTTTGCATGGATGGAAAAGAAAACAAGATAATTCCTTTTTTCCTCTCTCATAGAACATCTGTTTGCTTTGGAACCATCTGCCATGAACTTATCAATACAAGTTTTTAAACAGAGGTAGAAAAAAGTTCAACCCTTAGTTACTCTTCAATAATTTTTTTTAAATATACAGGTATTTTTTCCAAGTAAACTTTTCACATTTTTCTCAATCTAAAAGAAGTTATAAACAGATTACATGGGTTATAAAACACCATTTATAAATTGTACTTTATGGTTGTGACTAGAAGAGTTAACGTGGCTGGGTTTTATCTGTAATGGATAGAAGACACATAGGAAGCATTTGTTACCCGTAAAAAACAGGCTAAACTTCTGCCATCCTATGAAATGAGCCGTTCCTCAAACATGCATCTTGTTTGCATCAATGCCAGTATCAAGAAACTTCAGCGCGCATTTTTTTAGTCTCACAGACAGCACAGATTTCTAAAATATTCTAAAATGAAGATAACTAGATTTGAGAAACAAACTTTTTTGGCCAGTACTTTGGTTTGAGCGAGTGGAATTTCAAAGGTAACAAGATATGTCACTAACTGATAGGAGGCGCTTTAAACATAGACTTAACGGGTGAAAAAATGTTAATAGAAAGTACGTTTTTTCTTGTCTAAATTTAGAAGAGGTTTGAGTAGAAGTCAGATGTCACTTTCCCACCATCCATTAACCCAAACCTAACACATCTGTGAATGATTCATGATTACAGCTAACAATTTTTATAAACAAAAAAATGAAAGATATAATACACGTTGACTTGAAGTGAGAAGCTAAGACAATTACTTATTATCATGATGCCCAAACTATTCTGACAGATCATGAAAATGGCGGTGATCTTCGGTACAGTTATGGCTGCCCCTTTTTTATCCTCTGTGATACCCCAGCAAATATTCCACAGTATAAATTTTACTGCAACATGCAACAAACTTACTCTACTCCTAGAACACTTTCATGGCTTAACTGCAATCAAATTACACTAAAACTTTATCGGCTTTAACTGTTTTATCTGGAAGGAGAGATAAATGAGTGCGATTGTTTTTTTCTCCTCCTTGCATTCCCTCACACAGACCTGCATCTACCATTCCATAGTCACAGACCCTCAAATCACAGGCATACATCAACAACAGCGCAAACAAAACACTGCAATCTGGGATCAGAAAACTTTTACACAACAACAAAGTGAAATAAAAATCAAATTGTCAAGTCACGCAGCTGCAATATCAATAGTAGGTTTCCAAATGTTCATTCAAATTTGATCTTTTACATGTTGCATTTTTCCCATTTTATTTTTTACTTTTCTATATACATTTTTGTTGTGTTATAACATATTTATCATGGAATTTATAGATGTGTTAAGGAAGCAAGTACACTGTTGTTTGATTTGGTTCATCCATTTTGAACCTTCTTTTTTTGTTTTACATTTACTTCAACCCATGTAAACATAATAATAATAATATTAATAATAATAATAATAAGTATTTGGTGCAAGTTAGATTCTAGCAACAGTATTTACAGATGGCAGTAAATACAACAAATTCTGCTCCAAATACCCACAGACGATGAGAAATGCTTCAACTTTAACCCGTTATAACCTGAGTCTGACAACCTAGGGCAAACATTACTACTGGAAACCTAAGATATGATGGATTTACTTGTTAATGCCACTGCAAGAATAACGGATCTTGTTACCTTTGCATTATTAGCTTTTTCAATGAATTCTCAGAGTGTGTAAATCCCTGTCAATCTATGGTACAATTTAAAGAATCTATTTTCTCTTTATTGCAGTCTTTGATACTTTGGCACTGGAGTGCTATGTAGTGTTATATTTGACGCTGGATTGGTGGTACGTGTAATCTAGACTAGATCCCACCCCTCTGGCTTATGTCTTTATAAGCTCTGTTTATTTCCAATGTACACATAAAACTGACGATTATCAAGAAAAATAGTTTAATAAAAAAATTCTAGACCTGATAACAACCCCATCTGGTTTCTATTCAATGTCTATGTATGAAGGATAGCCCAGAGCTTATGATAAAGATGGTTTGAAAATAAGGGAAACAGCTTGCCTGCTATGCCAAGGAGTTAACAATTTCAAACTTACTTTTCTAACATTTGAACCATTTTTCATTCGGATGCTGTGCATGAGAAATAATTTTCAAGCAAGTTCAACCAGTGTCATTTTTTTTACGTAAAATACTGACATGTTTCATCTTTAATAACTATCTTCTCTCTGCATGCAATACAAAGAAAAACTGTTGATTATAATACAAAGGCAAAAGCCTCAGAGCTATCATCTTTTCTGTCGGAGAGATATCATTTTGTCCGTAGTTATCTGTAGAAGATATTGAACACTTGTAATTAAATGGATAAAATCTGTCACAAAAGGGAAATCCAAGTTCACAAATCAACTTGCCATCTGTCAAACAGTCTCAAAGAGCCAAATCGCCCTCGGATATCATTGCCTAAGAAAAACTCATTTTCCACGAGATATGTGCTGAAATAATCGAGTGTGTTTTTCGATGATAGATATCTAAATAGACACACACAGAGTACATTGATCCATTGGGACACTGGTTGTCAGCTAGTGGTGTAGAAATGGCTATTGTAATTTCCATATCTTGTTTATGGAAATGAGAATGGGGCCGTTTGGTAGAATCAACATGCTAGTTTGTAATTAGATATTTCATACTCCCGAGTGCTGCAACAGTCAGCAAACCTTGACCCTGCAACCTTTCCATTCGGCAGAAAATGGACATTTTGTTGGTACAGGAGGAAAAAGCACATTGCAATTGTAGCTTGTACTTTTTGCTTTCACATGAGAGTTTCGAAATTTAATTCAACAAATTCAAGAAATTCAGTTATTTAACAAACACATCTTCTATAATTATATGTTTCAAAAAGATTTTTCATTACAAGTTTATTAATCTACACTGAATTTAGTTTACATCGTAAGCTGAACAATGTTTGCATGTTTCTTGCATATTTGACTAAAAAAACAAACGTTCTGGAGCACCATTGTGTCCCTGTTCTACATCAGTCCCATTCTGCGCTATGAACATGATTGAACAATTCATTTCGTACATTGTTATTCCAGTGACATTCTACAGAAAAACAATAACTTACTGGTCAATAGATATTAAATAGTGCTCTGTATGAAAACAACTAGTCGGAGGAAATGACTGTAAGGTTTGTGGCATCTGAAGTAATGAATATCTGGTTCTGCTAATCCATCGACTAAGTAACAACCGTCTGCATGCCTTCCTAGAACTGACATACTGTAGCCATGACAGAGGAACAAATATCTGCAGCGCTTGAGTTGATCAAAGACATAACTCTCACCAACAATGTACAGAAACACAGCAAACTACAGGCAGCAAAGAGAAACATCGCACCAGTGGAATAGGAAACTCTTTGATCAATGATGCCTTCACATAACAACACATTGTACAACACTGTCTATGTCACCATTGTTCCAGTACAAGACAAACCATGTTTCCTTGCTCCACAAAGTAAATAGAACTTTCCCAAAGGATTCCATTTAAATTAAATATAACTAAATACATTTTGAGAAGTTATTGATTACCCTACAAACCTTGAATTCTCTAGTTAGAGACGATTTACTTTGGTTGGGATGATATAGCAGTAACAAAGTGTTGAAGAAAAGGTTCATTGTTTCTTAATTAACACTTGTTCTTGATGGTATAATATACTCTTCTGGGTTATTTGGTAGGTCAACCACATTATACAATTATCCTTTTGTATTTATCCCATTTGTAATATATACTCATTTTATTATAAGACTCCAATCTGTAAAATAATTTGAGCTACTGAATTCTTACATCATTAATTGTAATTGCAGCTAGTGTAATTAAGAATCAGTGACGACTTTGTTGCTTTAATCTTTTCTATACCGATATCCGTTGGGCAAATTCTGTCATACATAAATACCTACTAATTTCTGTAATACAACAAAAGTTATGAGCAAAATGTCTGTTAATATAATTTTACCTGCACTAAAGATTAGGCGAGAGCAATATTCCAGTTTTGACATGCGAGCTATGAAATTCAAACAACTATAAAGCACACCTAATGTAATTACGTCAACACATTTTTATAGCTCTCTCTCAAAGAAACAAAAGATATCATCATAGAATAGAACTCGGAGCATCCAGTGCCAAAACTAATTACTCTTTATTACAAACCCGCAGTATTTATGATAAAAGAAATTCTCAGAACACACCATCGTACCTGGCATAAGACTGATGCCCATCCAATAATATCTCCACTAAAATGGATCTTTTTGAAATGTCAAAATCTAAAGAACACTTATAGATCATTATAGCGTAAAGTGATATAACATTATGATTCTCTTACTTTGAATAACTATGTGTGGTAAGACTGCAACTCCAGGGATGAATGTGAAAGTGTTCTATCTACTTCTCTTTTCAATAGCTCTTAGAACCCTCTCTTGCATTCACCCCTTGAATAATTTTAATATTCTGATCAAAATCCCATACAGTTTATGACAGTGTTGAGAAAAGGTTTCAGGTAATGATTGTAAGGAAAGTTCAGTAAATAAGCTGTACTAAAGTGAACTAAAGTGAACTGTACAATGCCATCATCTGCTAGATAATTAACAAGACTTTTACAAATAAGGAATGGTACCTGGTTACGTCTGCTAAATTACAAACATGACTTTTACAAATAATGAACCATTCTTAGTAACCAAAAACAAACTGGTCTATTCCGTTAAGAACACTTTGATCACAGTATTTGAGTACATTGACAAACACACACAGGTACTTACAAGCAATGATGAGTTCTGATGTAAATGTCTGAGCGGGTATGTCTGTTAAACTGGATAAACCCTCGCATCGGTACCCAGCCTCATCGGACTTACGTACTCGTGGAAAATACAGGGAACCGTTGCCAAACACTGTATGCCTGTCAAATAGAGCGCAAAACATTCCAGTCAAACAGTTTTCATCTATCATTGGATGTAATAACATTTTGTAGGACACACGATAACCATTATACTGCACCCTACATCACATTCATGCCCATTTTTCATCCTAATTAAGTAGTGTTACATAATCTGACACAACATACACCCTAGCCAGAAAACTTGGTTAGAAGACAGTAAATTGAAGTACAATTATTCTCCACTTAAACCGTTCTTAATTACCAAGTTGGTTTTCAACAGTATCAGTGAGGTTAAACAGCCTACATAAACAGTGCGCTACTTTGCAACCCTTACAGCTGATTTACAGATGCTGCTTCATAAAATCACAGAATCCATTAGTTTCTCAGATTTACAAGTGCCAAATACAAAAACCTAATTTCATAACAGAAAAAAACACACTTATCAAGGCTAGGAAAGGCAAGCACTATATATACACGGTTATGCCATGTTTTATAACAGTGACTTTGACAAGATAAATGACCAAGCTTCTACAAGATGCTGATGGTGCATTTAACAAGATTCTATGAGGGCGATTAATAGCTCTTTCAAGATGGCTGGTGGGTCAGTATTTCATATATCTGGCAATGTCTATATATCTTCTTGTTTCCTGGCATTTGGTCAAATTGCAGTGGGTGCATACATTCTTAGGATGCAAATCTGGTTTAAAACATACAACAATTAATTACATGATACGTTCATAAAACACTCTACCCATCTGCCTATCTGCGACCGTAAAATCAAGCATATATTATTTACAGCCATGTTTTTTTAGAATCCCGACAGCTAATGTATGGTTATTTCCACTTCTTTTACAGACAAAAAACATTTATAACAATTAGATTAGCACATAAATTTCAATTTTCTAAGTAGTTCTTATCGCTTGAATAGGTTGTTTTATCAGCCCAGTTTCAGGTGTATGGGGCTGAGTACAGACTCACCTAGAGTTATTGTAGAGTTTCTCATAGTTAGAAAACCACTCTATTTTGGTGGCGTTAATAAATGGGCAGTCAAGTCTGGCCGGGGCAGCCTTCAACACCAGCTTCTTGGAAGTAAAGTGTTCCTCAATCAAACGTGGAGTATTAGGAGCTGAAAGTATAAAGCATCATGATAGCAGTGTAACATGCAAGCACTCAACACACAACAACTTATAAAACTATGATACAACAAAAATGATACCGGAACACACTCGTTCCATGATCATACAATTCTTACCTCATTGGCTGAAGTTCTTCATAAAAAAAAAGACAACAACAAGATATGTTACGAACTGAAAGGTTTTAAGAGTATAAAGCTTTTAATTTTATTACCAAATATCTATCTTTATGTACAAAACGGTCATGAAATACCTAGCTTATAAATTCTAAAACATGGGTACATGTAATACTGCCAATAGTTGAACTTTATTTACAAACCACACAGTAACATTGAAATATTAGTCTGCGCTTGTAACACAACACCAATTAAACCTGCTCTTGGTTTATATCAAGCAGACCTGGTGATGTAATAAACACTTAAAACCATTCTCTAATCACTCAGAAACATTTTAAACTTCAAACACCAGCTCTGAGATTCTTCATGCAGGTCTCACTATCTTTACATTTCTCTCAAACTTTCAAAATGTGACGAAAGAAACTAAGCAGCAAAGGGTGAAAACGTAAATACTCCCTATTTGAACCTTGAAACAGGACTGAGATAATATAATTCTAAAACTGTTGCCAAGGTAATTTGTCTACGAATCTACATATAAAAGTCTTTGCTGGATTGACTGCAATGACTCTCAGGGACTGATGGATTCTAAACAAGCTGTTTTTGAGGTGTGTAAGATTGCTTTCCTGTATGGAATCTTGAATGAAGTTTAAATTGAGCCAATTATCTGTCTGGAGTTGGACTGAACATTATCAGTCTTTGGTGTTGTATTGAAATGTATAGCAACATTCGAAAATCTATTTGCTCCCCAGTTCATTATAACAATCATTATGTACTGTAATCTGTTATCATGTAAAAGCTACTTATATAATATGTTCTAAATTCTAGTCCCCTGCAAGGTTGCTGCAAGGAAGACCATTTTCCCACAATTTGATGTCCCGGTAAAGAAAAAGTTGTAAGTCGTTCTTTAAACTACATAACTTATAGCCTTGTATTTCCAGGACGTTTAATTAAGCACACATCGACACAGCCTTCAAACTAGCTCAAAGCTCTTTCTTAATCAAAGAACAGTACACTTAAAATATCAACTTCCCTACAGGCGAGGATTAAAATGTTCAAGAAAACTCGCGATGGCATTATGCTGTTGATTCCAGGAATGTAGTTCTCTACAAAGACTTAACTGGAGACCGGAGATATTGATGTTAATAATTCCTGACCTTAAAATAGATGAAGAGCTGAAACTATTTGTTATAGAACTTGTATCATGGCATGGCAGGAAGCTACATTGTCATTATATTAAATGCTGTACTTTCCTGCCCATCATCTTAAACATTGCACAATCTATGATAGCACGATATATACGCCATTGAACTAATATCTAAAACAAGCAATTGTAAAACCTTGTATTTCTTCGGCGTCAATTTTGAGGTGACCTTGTGATGAACAAGTTTGAGGAAACTCATTTGCTGATTTCAAAATAATGATCAAGTTCATTACTTAAAACATTTATTCCTTGACATTTTATTTCATGATTTTACTGAGCCACACAAAATAGCGTCCAACTGCTAATAATGATTCTACATGAAGTGCAAATAGAGACCGGCACTATTACATGAAGTGCAAATAGAGACCAGCACTATTACATGAAGTGCAAATAGAGACCGGCACTATTACATGAAGTGCAAATAGAGACCGGCACTATTACATGAA
>ENA-OREC01002056-OREC01002056.1-marine-metagenome-genome-assembly--contig:-NODE-2056-length-10789-cov-12.376494_pt1 | contig 10789 bp, 6 predicted proteins | sample MGYA00248626_ERZ508543 | MGnify/ENA primary metagenome ERZ508543 (study PRJEB26211, sample SAMN05518279) | marine metagenome | isolation source: Puget Sound, Washington, USA | host: Bankia setacea...
TCTGTGGAGGAGACAATCAATGTTTATATACGTATATGGCTATGGAGTTTCTGTGGAGGAGACAATCAATGTTTATATACGTATATGGCTATGGAGTATGGAGTTTTCTTTCACATTTTTATAAAATTTAAGGTAACATTGAAGTTGTTCTCATGTATATATCCCTGATGAATCCATGGAATGAGTTAGTTTGTTTGTGTGCTTTTTTGGGGGGATGGTGTGAGTTTGTTTGGGCCTTGCTTCTGCTGTTGTTGTCTTTAGTGGTGGTTTTGTTGTTGTTGACGATGTTCGTTTTTTGTTGTTATTTTGAGGCTTAAACTACTATTTATGGAGCATAAAGAGTTTGGCTGCAATAACTATGAATGTGATAAAACTGTCAATTGTGAAATGTGATAATGTTTACACTGTTAATCCTTTCTCTACCTCTCACATGAGTTATATAGACACGAATACAAAATATGTATGAACTTACCAAAACTAAAATGAGAGTTGGTGTTACTGCAATACCCTGAAAAAGAGAGTAAAATATTTATACTATAGGTAAGGACATTACAGCTACAGCTATATAAGAGTTAAATGATTTCAGCAAAATGACTTTGCTTAAAACTACAATGAGTGTGTACCTGTAGTACTGATATTCAGGCTAACATGCCATGCACACACTATCAAGTTAATCTCAGCTGCCATTCCTTACTTTCCTTTATGTAGTATGAAGTGTTTAAAAGAGAACGCATCTTGTTTCTTATTGAGAATATAATTGTTAGTCTTTTTCTAATAATAATAATTGAATGTACAAACTAAATTTACATAAATACACGTGTGCAGTTATGAGCTCATATTAGATAAAAGTGCAAATTCTAAATACACACCAGAAAACTTCCAAACGCTGAATTAAATATTGCTGCTGCCTGAAAGATAAAACAAAAATATTTTACAGTTTTCACAAAAAAAGTGCTGAGGAAATTACATTGGGCTTTGTATTGTACTTCATAAATTACCTTATGTGAGAATAAATGAAGTGAGTTATAACTATTTGATTTACTTAAGAAGAAAAAAAAAAGTATGCAGGAGGTAAAAGTAACAAGCATATTTTATCGATTAAATAAAACACTGTTTGTTTCCCTCATTGTGTATAGGAGTCTAACATGGAACTGTTTTAGAATTTGTAATCAAATACACATACTGAATGACAAACATGATGCTTTTCATTAACCATAAATTTGGAAAGATGCTTGATCTGCAAATTTCCAAATATTAACAGACATTGCAAGATTATGAATTCACCAGTTTTACCCTTATTGTCAGTATGTATATGACATGTTCTAGCATTCAAAAATCACCTATAGCTGGCCATGACACCATTTAATTTAGCTCAAATATTCTGTAAAACATGCAGTATAACTTAATATGCTCTAATCAACTTCACACTGCATTTGAAAAATGGAGTACTGATATCATAAATGTATAAACCAATGTTTATTAAGAGAAAAGCCATTACCTCATTTCCTCCTACAGCCTTTGTAAGTATGACAGCTGAGGAAACTGGTGGTGGCATACAACTGAGAATTCTCAACCTGAAAATGATCCAAAGCTTTTAAATCTAAATACATGGATAAAGTAAGATGCTAATGCATTTCTCTTACGCCAAGTTCAGTAATAACATGAAAGTGATTGTTTAAGAAGTTGTAAAGAAACATTTTTAGGAAACAGTTAATCTTAATATTAGTAACAGACGAATCAAGTTTGTGCTGAGAAAGCTTCTGTTAATTAACATCTAACTAGAGCTATCACCGATTGTGATGAGTAAACCCCCTATCCCCACTTTGTCACAAGAAATAAGGATATATGAATATATCTTAAAAAATCAGAAAAAGGGGCACAACTCTGGAATTCTTTAGACGGGCCTCACAAATATTGTCATACATATCTATGCCCTAATTTCATTAGTGGGGGGTACAAATATAAAGCTACATAAAACAAATATATTTAAAAAAATAGACAATGTGTTTTTTCTTGTTAATTTCAGACTACATAAAGCACAAATGTTCACTAACCCTTCAAGGATATCTGGATTGAAGTTCCATATTCGGAGGACTTCCACCAAAGTGAATATCAAACCAGGGAAGAAGAGAAATGTAAAACTTTGAACAAATACATGGATTCTCACTTGAAGCAACGCCCTTCCAAGATCCTACAAATTACAACAATATAAATCAGTGTATCTGGTACGAAGTGTCAGTACATATGAAACTAAATATAAAAAAAATAAGGCTCAAAAATTGTCATAAAACATGTATGCAGAAAAATATATAACATATTGTATTCATTATAAACATTAGGTTGAATTGGATATCAATTAGTTCTTTAGTTCTTATATATCTCTTTCTTATTGAAATTGTCATTGTAAGTTTTTCAGCATATATATGTTATTTTTCTCAGGAATGATTATTAAAGCAACTGTCTATCTTATTGGCATAGTTCTGGACATAGAAGATTTATTTTAAAAGTAGTAGTATTTCATTTTTTGTTTGACTTTTTTTAACCAGGTTAGTTATTTGACGAAAATTGCCTAGAGACCATAAATGTTAAACTGCAAAAAAACAAACATAATAACATAAGTAGGGAATTGCAGGATTAATATACATCATTCACCATCCACCCTTTTTATAAATTTACATCAAAGTTTTATACCTCACTCTTCAAAGATACGCCACTGTTGAAAAATATCACAAACACAGCAATGTACTTCACAGTAATTTCCGGTAAAAGGATGCCTGAAAAGAACAAAATATTCATTTAAGCAAAGTTCACTCAATATACAAATTGTTGACAAATCAGTAGTGATAAGTTGTCATCTGTGTTTTCACTATTAAATTTTATTATCGCAAAGATAAATCTAAAAAGTTAATACATGAAAAAAATTGTTTTGATATTTATAAATGTTACCAGGGCTCCAAGAACTGAGGGGCCCGACGCCCGGGCCTGTCAAAATCAATTTTTCAACATCAGGGCAATTAAGGTCTGCGGCAATCTTGCTGATGGGTGATAACAAGATAGAATGGGTGTATAGAGTTAAAGAATGCACAGCTGCTCGCTCTTGTTAATTAATTCATCGTAGAGCGTAAAATGACGTAGCTTGTTTACATTTGATTCGGCCCATGGTCAACTCAACATTTCTTCTCTGATTACGGATTACTGTTCTTAAATGATAACGGACTCACCAAAATCAGAGTTTGTTTACTTGTAAACTCATGATATGAGATTTTGTAAAATGGATTTTTTTCAGGCTTGTTTGAAAAAAATAGGGCTTGTCCATTTTCAAAGACCACATGCCCGGGGCTTGTCCATGAAAAATGTTTTCTTGGAGCCCTGGTTACATGAGAAAAAAATTGTTTTGTTATTTATAAATGTTAAGTCAATGTCAACCAGTATTTATACAAGTGCCATTAGTTAGTGTGAACCCTTGTTATTTCTACATTATCTTTTGTAACTAATTGCATATAGTGTTGTCAACTTTCATCATGAAAAAAGTTTGGAGTTCAGTATCAAACCAATTTAATTTTAATATCCGAATTAGATTAAATTGACACCCTACCAAACCTGATATTTAAACAATCAAAACCCTAACTAGAAAATGGAATAAAACAACAACTCAGTGCTGCCTATGTAAGATGCATTACCTCCTTTGGCGCCGATTTGAGGTGCAATCTTTGCAAGACATATTACAAGTATTATGCCAATGAGAAACCAGTTCTTTTTAAGTGGTGCCAACATTTTAAACAAATCATCTAGGGCAAGTTTGACAGGTTAACGTGTTTTCAATGTTTACACGTTTGCACCGGAAGTTTCTAACAACACTTAGAAATCTACAGATATATCCGCTTTAGAAAAATAGTACCATACTTATATACATCTAATTACTGAACAATCTCTAAATAACATAAGCCAAACTTAATTTAGCTATATGTATTTGTGTTCAAACTATTTTATCGAGTCATTTTTTGATTGTCTAACACTAATGAACAGTTTCAGTGGAATATTTTCGCGTAAGGTTATTGTGAACAAGTATGGCGGCTGAAGTGAATGCAAGACACAACAAGCCATCAACTATTGCGTTCACCTTGCCAATATCGTGTCAAATATGTTTGGGAAAGGTATGTAACATCAATGACTATATATGATAATACGTGTTCTTTTTATACAGCTTATTTCTCTCTCATCAAGATAACAGAGCTCAAAGCGTCATCCGTTTCTAGGGCATTTTCAATTCCCCACCCACTCGGCCCCTGACCGGTTTTGGTGTATTGAATTACATGCTTACCCTTTGACTTACCTCGAGCTTTTTTCATTCTTTACTTAATAACAAACCACTTTTCTTTCATCAAAACACTGGTTCCACCATAATGCATATACACTTTACTGTCATAATTCCAGGTAAAAAATCCAGTGGTCTGTCCAAATCAACATGTCTTCTGTGGGCCGTGTATGGATGTGTGGCTACAGAAGAACAAAGTATGTCCAGCTTGTCGAGTTGGTATGACCACCACAAAGAAAGTCATCGGTAAGTGATATTTGCAATCAATGTCTGTAAATACCATCTTATTTGAGTACCAATATTCCACATGTGACCTCAACGTCGGAGTTAATTATTCTGATCTGAGTTTAAAAAAAATCAAATGCAGCTTGATATTGACATGGACGTATTTAGTCCTCTCTCTTTTTGAAATTTACAATGTTTAGGATTATAAAAATGTTGAAAAGTTAAATATACTGGAATTAAATCGAAATAATGAATCTGGTCGTATACATGTCTGGGTTTGTGTGTTTTGTTGGCTTAGTATCATTATGTCTCAATCATTTATAAAAAAAATGGTGTTGATGTTTACAGGTGGCTTACATGAACAAGGAGAAGACAGTGACAAGCTTACAAACCCAGATCTCAGGAAAGCAAGATTTGATATCCTGTACAAAGAATATGAGGTAAACTAAATTACCACTGCTTTTGTAATGAAGAAAACAGTGATTGTATTTAGGTTTCATTGTGTTTCCAATCATTGTATTTGTATCCAATAGAAAACTAATGGAATTGGGAGTCAAAAATAGTTTGCATTTCAAAACAAGTGTGGATTCAATTTAAATAGAACAAATATATTTTTTCACTATAATTCGCAAGTGCAAATATAACCAAATTTCAGAAGTAAGTGTAAACTGCAGAAGTGGATACAACAAGATTAAATCGGGTTTGTCAAATGTGCTTTATTTTGCGGTTTGCTATATTTCAGAATGAACTTGAGCACCTGTACTCAGAAGTCCAACTTCTGAAAACCGAGAACCAGATTCTAAAACAACACTCCAAAGAAAATGGTTTAACCCCAAGCAGGTAAAAGTTTAGAAACTGCTTTCTCAATGTGTATGTTCCTTCATACTGTCTTTCCATGTTAGTAATTGATATATTATAGTGACAAGTGCCCACACGTTGTACAATACATGTACATAGAATAATAATTAAACAGAAGCACCCGACCCAATGGACATAAATGTCACCTAAATATACAAACAAATAATACAGTATGTATGTCATTATTATTAATAGATTCGCAATTCTGTTTGAAAATAACAACAAAGTATTTACATACAAAAGAATCTGTAGCAAATAGTGGCAAAGTAATCAAGAGCTCAATATAAACATGTTTAACAGACAAAGGTGTAAACTATTTTCATATTAATTAATCTGGATGGGTGGAGTGGGGGTTTAAAATTGAGAGTTGTTGATATTTATTTTTCAATACTTTCTGATCTGATTGTTAACTGGTTTATAGTCGTGACAGGTCTGGAGATGCTGACTCTGCAAAGTCCAGGGATACAAGTCATCTACTGGCCCTCACTAAAAAACTCCAGGATGCCACCAAACAGTATGAGAAAGTGAAAGGAGAACTCACCAGGCTTAAACAGGTACTAAAATACTTGAAGAAAGCAAATGTACTTCTTGATTGTTTGTGTACTCCAGTGTATTTCATTCTCTTGTAACTAAATCTTTTCTGCTGGTAACAGTACAATTGTGTTTTACTAGAACCAACCAGTGTTAAGTAAGAGTTCTTGTTTCAAGTGGGAAAAAAATAATATTTCAATGCTATAACAAAAAATCTGTACAAACATGAAAATGTAAACCTTGTAATTAATGCTGACATAAAGTTTCTACTTAAAATAAACAAAGATTAAAATCTAAAATGTCAATCATTTTTTTACTAGAACCAGCCATTGTTGAGCAGTAAGAGTTCTTGTTTCAAAAGGGGAAACAAATAAAATAGTTCAATGCTTTTACAAAGAATCTGTACAGACATAAAAAATGTAAACATTGTAATTAAAAAAACAAAGATCAACATGTAAAATGTGATGTTTTCTTCTATGAAATGTAGCTGTTGTAGGATGTATTGAGAAGACATTAATGAACATATTGTTGCTGTTCTGTTCAAAGTACAAAAGGCGCGGAAACATTTATTTCTTTATCTTGGAAAGCGACATTTGTCTTTTAGTCTGTCAAAATACCTGATTTCTTAGCCAATCAAATACTGCAGTATAGGCCATGTGCAAACTCTGTTGGACGAAATTAACTGAACTACATGTGTTGTACATATTATTTAGAGGATATTAAGTCTCTCCTACTATGGTACTAAAGTCATTAAATATGTGATTACAGGAGAATGCCAACTTGAAAGATGAAAACCTAAGTTTAAACAGAGAGAACCAGCATACTAGACAGGAACTGGCAGGCAGGTCACCTCATAGGTCTGTAGCAAATCAATCTTTCACTTATATGCTTCATTATAAACTCATGAGTCTTTGTGTTCCCATTCAGAAGTCAAGGTAACACACGCTCTGTATTTTGTAAATATATTTACTCTACCAACACAAAGTAAACATATTTTATTTCTTCATATAAACTAGATGAAAACTGTTGAAGCTTTTTGGAGTCTTTTGCAAATATCAGTTTATTTTGATTTTTGTACACTCTTATAATTGATACATTTTATACGTGACACATAATCATCACTTTGGATTTTTTAATGCTCTTTTATCATGTACGTTGAGGTGCTATTAACCCAAGCAATGTTTTCATGTGAGTTTATATCCTGCTATATTCACAGGTATGGAAGAATCACTGTATCAACACTAGAGACCAAGCTAGCCAGTGCTGAAAAGGACGTAACACGACTGACCAAGGCCCTGGAGAGATCTGATAAATACATTGAAGAATTAGAAACTGAACTTGAAGGATACCGTGGTAAAACAGGGACCACAAGGCGTGACAGGGACACTTATTTAAGTAATGGGGATCTCCCAAGCAGAAAATATGCATCAGACTCTAAAATACCCTCAACTAAAGAGTATTCAAAAGGGGCAGATAATCCAAGCAGACGGCAACTGTTTTCGGACGACATGGGATATAAGAGCAGTAGTTCAGGTGAGGGGCATAAATATTACTATGATGGAAGTGGGGATCATAACTCTGACCTGCATGCTAGCAAAGGGCACGGTGCTAAATCAAAAGTAACCAATGGCGGCAAGAAGAAAGTGAACTTTGACCTTGACAAGAACACATACTCTGCAATGTCTTTTGACCTAGAGTTACCCAGTCCGCTGAAGACGTCTGCAAACGCGAGCGGACTGACCAATGGTAGAGCGTCCCCAGTTAAGGGTGTACTGAAGAAGAAACCTGGTGCTAATGACAAATCTAGTGATGGATATTCCACAGATCTGTCTAAAACTCTGGAAGATTCGTTATCAGAAAGCTACGATCGATACAAGACTGATAGGTACTCTAAAGATGATAATTTAGTGTATTCAAAAAGTAGGTCCAAGGTGTCGGATAGGGAAGAGTTTGAGGATCGTCCACGCAGGAAGTATAGCGCAGATGACAGTATGCTAAGTGAGCCCAGTGATATCGAGTTGCGGCGCGCAAGAGAGACAGATTACAGCAGAAAATCTACAACAGACTATAGTAGCAAGAGATATGATGACCTGGATGATCCTTATTATAGTAGTAGCTCAAGGTCACATGATGTTCCGGACAAGTTAGACAGGCATGATTTAGATGATACCCAGTGTATAGAAAGTGAGCTGGACGAGTTAAACATTTCTCTTACACCGGAGTTCACAGACTGTATGAAAATTTTGAATCGTGCCGAAAAGAACGTGCATGTGAGAGACCCTGTTTTAGACGACTATACTAGTAGAACTTCTTCGTCTACTGATACAAACGTGGACGCAGCTTTTAGGGCTTCTACCGGCAGCATTGGATATAAACCGAGGACTTTTGAAGATGATTATTCGTCCACTACATCATACAAAACGGACACTAGTAAATTTACATCTTCCCTGGATACATATTCACGCAGCCGACATGTTAGATCAGGGTCGTTGGATAATTTACTGAACATTGACAGAATGGGTGAGATGGACAGGCCTAGTAGTGCATTACCTACAACTACTAACATGTATCCACCTACCAATCAAAGCAAGTATTCCAGCGGTTTGACAACAGGTCGGACATCTCTAACTCGGACGCCATCTTTAGATAATCTGTTGATGGCAAGACCTGATCCTCTGACGTCGAAGTCGCGTACGGCCATTCCAGGGTACTTAGGTACGAGATATAGCCGCGGTGAGAACGATGGTAAAGTAGATATGGCGGGAAGCACAGGTGTAGGGAGTGTGCCAGTTGCAGCCAGTCACGGTATTCTCGGTGCAGGTGTTTCAGGCACAGTTGATAGTCACAAGGTTCCAGTCTATAACTCGGCGTTAGACGGAAAGTCACAGCTTTACACAAGTGACAGTAAGAGCATCGACTTGGATAGGAAGTATCTATCCTCAGGTCGACTGGACTCAGCACTTCCTCTCTCTAGCACGGGTATGGACTATGACAAACCTAGCTCAGGGAGGGTAACTCCTACCATTCCAACACATTCAGAGTACATGTCCTTTGCTAAGGTCCCCACTGATCAAACCAGCTACCCTTCCAATAGTGGCAGTGGTCGTAGTACCCCCACACTAACCACTAACACTGACTATAGCACTAGAACTAACCCTGGGGCACCATATTCTGACTACAGGTCTTCTGGCCCTTCTTCCTTGCCGTCAGATCTGTCGCAGAAGCCTCCGTCTGGTGTTCGTCCATTAGATCCCAGTAGACCTTACACTAGTTCTTACCCTTCTACTAACCCCTCGTTAAACTATAACACTAACTCTGGTGGCGGGTACAGCAGTTTACCACCAAACTATCAGCCTACAGGTGGTGCTGCATCAGGTACTTACGATAGCAGATCTTCCTCTCTCTCCAATCACACTGACATGAAATACGGCAGCTCGCTAGGCGGTAGAAGCACAGAATATGACAGTAATATAAATAAACACAATGATTTTGGTGCTAATTCTAATTATAGATCTGATAGTAAATATTCTGCCAGTAATAACATTCCGTCCTATACAGATCAGCATTATAAAGATGGTACTGATTTTTCTAACTTTTCTACTAAAGTTGCTGTGAGTAGTGCTAGTAGTAATACATATCTTCATCCATCATCATTGCCGTCTGCTAACCCTATGTCGTCTGCTTCTTCCACAGGACCGTTATCGTACCCCGGATCATCTTATTTAGGCTCCTCCTCATCAGGTGTCGTCACTGGTTCATATTTAGGGTCCTCATCGAGTGTCACGACCGGATCATCATCTTACTCCACAGCTCATAGTGTTCCCCTAACCCACACCACATCATCCTACACCAACAGCGTCCCCTCTAATTCATACATGCCCAAACCCCTCGACCCGATAGCGGAGACGACTGGACACTATAGTTACGTGTCGAACATGTCCGGAGAGTATTCGTCCAAGAACGACACCTTCGCCTTGCCAGAACCAAAGAAACGACTGTTTGATAACTCTGACGACCTGGAAATGTCTATGAGTCCAATTAAGTCAAACAGACGCTACTAAATTCATCATCATCATCTTCATGAACCATTGCTACTTGTAGCCTTTTGTAGAACAATCATTTTTGTACTTATATTTGTACTTACTATATTTATTAAGTGTACCTTATTTATTAAGCTTTAGGACAAAGTTGTCAAGCTATGTAGATAGTTCTATTTAGATTGTTTTCGTATTGTACTTGCTCATGTAATGACGATTCCCAAATGATTTTTTTTAAACGAAGAATCGAATGTTCAAGCTCTATAGGGGTTATGTGTAATTCACTAATGCAAACATTTATAAATTATGCTTTAAGTGAATTTTACTCTAACTAGCTATATTTTTGTTTGAAAACCTTTATTTAGTGATAGAATATATGTCCATGTGAAAGACCATGACTAGGAAAATAAAATTGAGCCCGTCCATTAAAAGTATCGGAAGTTTTACCAAATACTTTTTCAAACCCGTAAAAGTGGGGGAGGGGGGAATTCGCCGTCGCTAGAACATTTGAATTGTACATACATTATAAAGTATTTCTTTCCTTAGATATGTTAATGTTAGACAGGTAATCATTGTGATCTTAGATAGTGTTTTATTTTACTTCCTAATCAGTGAATTATATTGTCTTAGTATTGTATGCTAGTGCCATAAGTCAGGGACGGATGCATAATTTCAGCTTAGAAACAGTTATTTTGTCAAAGAATGCATTGTTATATTCTCTTTGAAATCCTGTTGTTATGGCCCTTAAAGAATTAGTGTTAAAAAAACATAACAAGCTAACATAATTTCTAGAGTATATTTTACCCCCCCCCCCCCCCCCCCC
>ENA-OREC01002057-OREC01002057.1-marine-metagenome-genome-assembly--contig:-NODE-2057-length-10788-cov-14.515078_pt1 | contig 10788 bp, 3 predicted proteins | sample MGYA00248626_ERZ508543 | MGnify/ENA primary metagenome ERZ508543 (study PRJEB26211, sample SAMN05518279) | marine metagenome | isolation source: Puget Sound, Washington, USA | host: Bankia setacea...
CACACGTATGGACATAATGTTCTCACAGGTACCACATGTATGGACATAATGTTCTCACAGGTACCACATGTATGGACATAATGTTCTCACAGGTACCACACGTATGGACATAATGTTCTCACAGGTACCACATGTATGGACGTAATGTTCTCACAGGTACCACATGTATGGACATAATGTTCTCACAGGTACCACATGTATGGACGTAATGTTCTCACAGGTACCACATGTATGGACATAATGTTCTCACAGGTACCACACGTATGGACATAATGTTCTCACAGGTACCACATGTATGGACATAATGTTCTCACAGGTACCACATGTATGGACATAATGTTCTCACAGGTACCACCACACGTATGGACATAATGTTCTCACAGGTACCACCACACGTATGGACATAATGTTCTAACATCCCATTGCTATCAAAGCACATGGCACCAATTTTTACTTATTTTTACTTACAGCATGTTAAAATACACTATTCCTTTAAACACATTTAGAAGCTTTTGAACTTATGTTTTACTTTAACACACTTAATTTGCCTATCCTCGTTAAATTCATTGTTCTTTCTTCAACATGTTCTCCTTTCAACTATTCAAACATCCATTATCACTTTTCATGCACATGTTATAAGTGAATGCCTCCTACTGATTATATCCAACATTGTTTGGTTTGTTACTTTCAATATCTGCACACTGTTTAGGTTCCAAATAATTACACAGATATACCTTTTGATCAACCACGTATAAATTTCTCATGTACACTTTATAATACCTCTTTTTACAACTGGTTCATTCAACTATTGACCAAAAAACCTTAGCAAAACAAAACTGTCTTGTAAATGTATCTCTGTTGAACCCTGTACCTTTTGCTACAACTTGTTTGTACTTACACACAACTTGTATAATACCTTTGCTCTCACATTAAACATAATGTAAATCATGTTTTGGGAGGTTATTTTCGAGAGGTTATTTTCGATGTCAAACAAACCCTTTTATTCCCTAGCTAACTCGCCCAATATATCTGTAGATACAACTTGATTCAACATGCTCTAGATAAAGTGCTCGTCATTTCAAACTCATTAGTGTACAGGTATTGTGTGAAGTTGTTTTTTAAATCAAATATGCTCCTTTACTAGATTGACTGTTTCAACTGTAATCAAATGATCACATCAACATTCTGTGTCAATAGACTCAATACAAAAAGATTGAAGTTGAATATGATGTTGAGAGATGTTGATTGATATTTCTCAAAATGGTTCATAGTTCTCCATTAATCTTAAACATTCAGCTTTATACACAGGAGCATTACAAAATGTGTAACGACTGGTTGTACAAATGTTTGACTGATTTTATTGATAGTTATCTCAAATTTATAGGGTTTATTTTCGAACAATACAGTTTGTTTAATACACCACAAGTCGGTCTACTGTTGTAAATCACCTGTACTATTGTATCAACCATTTTATTTTCTTCAATGAAAAAAAATCATGTTTATTTACTCAAAAGTTCATGTAAAAGTCAAATCAAATCTATAGAATTTATGTTTTAACAATGGAATTTCCATTTGTATACATGTTTACAACCTAAATCATCTAAAAAGGTACCATATATCTGGCCTGGCCCATGCTTTAAGGTAACCCATTCAAAAAGAGTCACATTGCATATTTTCTTTGTTGTCCAATGCATTTAAAACCAGGAGTTACTAAAATACAAGTCACAACCCAACTCTTAAATATTTCATCATTCAGCGGCCTTCAATAAGCAATGCAGTCAACTATTCTGGTGTGGTAAACCTGTAATGAGTTGGATGGTTTGGTTAGTTTGTATATATGGTTTGTGTGATAAGACAGTGTTGTTAATGTATATAATAATAAAGTGTATATAATCAATGTATACGTCAGGATGACACCACTAACTGTTTAACTAAAATTAGACGTACAGTTAGATACATATAAAACATGTGAAATAATGAGAAAAAGAATAATGAAGTTCAAATAAAATGTACTTTAATTTACACTAAGAACAAAATACGATGGTGTAACAGGTGAAAAATTGTGGCTCGACCGGGGCTCGAACCCAGGGCCTTTCGCTGACCGTGCGAACACTCTACGACTGAGCTACCGAGCCACCCTGTCCTATCACCAACAATCCTCCACCTGAAACCCTACCTGGCTACAATGGTACAACAACTCAAGCAAATAATAATGTCAAACAAGTTAATATGATCATTAAAACAATGAAATAGTGAGACAAACTATTTACACGAGTTAAAAGTTACTTAGCGCTAATTATAGTTCTAAAAGTTCTAATAACTTAAATCAAAATCTGCTTATATAATTTAGTATATCAAAATAACGGGTCACATGAAGGAAAATACCAAAAATGTAAAACTATGCACCCAATTTATGTGAAATTGAAATAAAACTATGAATTAAGAAAGCAAAGGCTGTGGATTATTTTTGTGAAAAGTGTACCCAAACAGTCAGCTATTGTATTAATTCTCCTAATCTAAAGTTTACCCAAGCGTGGATTACTGTACTAAATCGTAGATCTTAGACACTTTACTCTTGAATGAAAAAAGCTCCCAAGCAGTGGAGTCTTGTATGAAAAAGCTCCCAAGCAGTGCAGTCTTGTATGAAAAAGCTCCCAAGCAGTGGAGTCTTGTATGAAAAAGCTCCAAAGCAGTGGAGTCTTGTATGAAAAGCTCCAAAGCAGTGGAGTCTTGTATGAAAAAGCTCCAAAGCAGTGGAGTCTTGTATGAAAAAGCTCCCAAGCGGTGGCATCTTGTATGAAAAGCTCCAAAGCAGTGGAGTCTTGTATGAAAAGCTCCCAAGCAGTGGAGTCTTGTATGAAAAAGCTCCCAAGCAGTGGCGTCTTGTATGAAAAGCTCCAAAGCAGTGAAGTCGTGTATGAAAAGCTCCCAAGCAGTGCAGTCGTGTATGAAAAGGCTCCAAAGCAGTGGAGTCTTGTATGAAAAGCTCCCAAGCAGTGGCGTTTTGTATGTAAAAACTCCAAAGCAGTGGAGTCTTGTATGAAAAAGCTCCAAAGCAGTGGAGTCTTGTATGAAAAAGCTCCCAAGCGGTGGCATCTTGTATGAAAAGCTCCAAAGCAGTGGAGTCTTGTATGAAAAGCTCCCAAGCAGTGGAGTCTTGTATGAAAAAGCTCCCAAGCAGTGGCGTCTTGTATGAAAAGCTCCAAAGCAGTGGAGTTTAAGGATGCAGAAATAACTAAAACTCTGGGCCCAGGTTGAAACTGAACGAGGTCCTAGGAGCTCGTTCCGAGGGACACAGAGGTCCGTCACTCCCGAGCAATAGAGCTTTAATTATGTAAATTTATAAAAAAGTAATTAATTAATTATCAAAGTAATTAAATATTCAGTTAAAATCTAAATACATAAATCCAAAATATTAATCAAGTCCAAAATGAGTTGGCTAAATGCAATATGCAAATGAATTCACAACAATTTATATAAGCAATTCAGAAGAGATGTTACTCTTAGCTATCAAAATGTGCCAACTAAATGTGCCACAGTGATGCTGCTCTTTAAGAATCTTACTGAGACTGGAGATAACAAGTGCACAGCCTTCTGATTGGTCAAGATAGTGGTCAGCTAGCTGACTATACAAGCTGATGAACCTTTCACACAGATTATAAACTACCACTAGCTACAGTGGTTTAATCCATATCTCTAAGTAAAGTGGAGTGTAAGTAAAATGTCACTGATAGAAAATAAAGAGTTAATAGACTGAGAATTATGAACATGATAAGAAATGATCATGATTAACTAGTTATAACAATGATTTATGAAATTAAGTAATGATACAGAATTTTACAACACGGGTGAGTTCCTGTTTTGTACTTTCACAAACCATTCACTAAACTGATTCATTACTATAGATACTGTTTGGAAATAGAGTTGTTCTTGTGCTGACTTTAGTGCATGTGACTGCATTGTATCAAAATGTGACAAATGTTACCATAGTTTTCATAGACAGCTGTAATCTTAATCTATTATACAAAACAGCAGCTCAATGTCTGGTTTTCATTTACTTTTCAATTTTATCAGCCCCCCAACAATAAGCTCTCTGGGACCCACGAATATAAAAGATTAGCTTATCTGATTGTAGTATTTTGTGAAATTGAGATTTTACATTTTATCTCTTTAGTTTCCAAATCGGGCATGAACGAAAGCGGATATGTGTGCTTGATAATTGATTTTACAAAGGGTTGATTTTAAGCGAAACGAAAAAAAGGGAAACACAAAAGATAGCTTACATAGATTAATGTGAATTGCTGTGATACTCAATTTCACCAGAGTATAATGTGTTGGCTTGTCTTTTTTGTGTCTTTAATTTTATAAACGCACCAAAATCTTCACAGTTAAATTGTATGCATGTTCCTTCTCTTGATTTTTAAACTGTTTTATGCATTTTCATGAGTATGCTTCTTTAACTTACACAAACAAATATTTCCCCACCCCTTCTTCTCATAGTCACCAAAAGAGGAAGACTTAAAAGTAAACAATGTGAAAAATGATGTCTGCTATTTAACTTCAGTTAAACACCATCACTGCATATAGAATCACATATTAAATAGAATAATTACTATTGTAAAGAGAGACTTAAACGTAGAAGAATGTAAACAATTTATGAAACTTATCTAAGACTGCATCATTTGAGACAGGGGAAAAGAGAGATCAAGTTAATAGAATCATGCAACTATTTATAAGTTTATACTTCCAGATAGTTTAAGGGCGATGCGTTACCCAAACTATCACCCCAATCCAAACTATCACCATTACCCATATTATCTAACATCTGAAATGTCCCAAAAGTAGTTCACTGTTTTTTAAGAAATTGAAATAAATTGTTGCTCCAGGCATGGGGATATATCGAGCTAGACAATTATTATGATTAAGCATTGCCTATTATGATTGGTTTAAAATGCATGCCTCTCATGGTTTTGATATCTGGTAATTGGCAATTTATTTAGTTTCTTCATGAACTCTTTTATATGTACTGATAAAAATGTCATTGTGTATGTCATTTGTTTTTATAGAACAGGACTTAAAAAATGTTTCGGACATTGACATTGCACATCTTAATCAATTGAACACATACATATATATAACAATAGTATAACAATTGTAAAATAGACAGGAGACTATCAAAAGTTTAAAACATTGGTTGGTATGCGCCACACAAATCTCAGGCTTTAATCAATGCTTTAGCTGACCATCTCTGGCACAGTAGATACTTAAACAACCTCTGTATATTATAGTTTTACTTTCAATTAATGGCCACATAGGTAAGTATTGCCAATAAAGGATACAAATGAACATTACATACCTGTTGACCAAAGTTAAATTTCCAACACTGAATGGTAACAAACGTATATTTCTACACCTTCGTTGGTTAACTAAGTAGTAATAGTAAAAGTTAATTTGGTAGTATCTAAGTGCAGAGTTTTAATAACTGTTTATAAGCCTGTTCAAAAACTAAACTATGTTCGCCACAAATCTACCCAAGTATGTTAATCCACTTATACAGCTGCGTTAACATGACATAGGGTGGTCAGAAATACAAGCAGGGGGACTTTCAAACATTAATATTCTTAAAACCTAATACCATTATTCTAAACCCTTTATTGGAAAATAATTATAGAAAAACAACGACGATTACATTCCATCTGAGCCTTTAATCAGCCGCAAGTATTGTAAAATCAACACCCTTTTGTCGCTTTTAAATCTAATTATTTTGTATTTGTACACTTTTCTCCCACACTTGAACCAACATGGCACGGACAAAATGAAAGAATAACATTAAGAGATCTTTCGTCTTTACAAATAACAAGGAATGTTTGCAAATACTGTCTGAAAACATTAACTGTATTGGCCTTCAATAACAATTATGTTGCCGTTATTGAATGGGATAGTTGTTACTTTTGTCATTCATGCCTATATCAAAAGAAACAAACAGTTATTGCACATGATTAACATGGGTTTGTCCCTGAATGTGATCTATTAACAGAACTTGTTACATATAAACATCTATCGCAAAACCAAGTGTCAAAGTTACGATAAAATCTATTGTACAGTTAACACTGCATGATGTTAGAGCTATAACATTATTCTTAGATTTGTGAGTGCTAAAATAAGTACATGTATGTTTGGTTCAAAAGACCGATTTGCGATGTAATTTTATCATATCAGTCAATAACAGTCTAACAATTCAAATGTATTTTTTTAAGCCATCTTTTATCTTTAGCCAACATGTTTCATTTTTAAAATGAACAACTTACCTTGAATTTCTAGGAAACATGTTTTCTCTTTTTGGTTAAATCATTGAAAATCATTCACAATAATATTTTCATTATCCACTGTCCCTTTGAGCTTATACAAAGTCAACTCCAAAAGTACTAATAGTTCTACATGATTTATAGGTTTATATGACACCACCAAAGATCCATATTTCTTTTGCCCTATTTTCTACAATGTTTGGGTATAATAGATGAACAAAGCGTAGTTATTCGATGACAATACATACGGACAGGTAATACATAGGTCCTACCAATGCCCCCCTGTAGTTCTTTGTAAACATTTAGCCCTCATATTTGATTTGTCTGCATTATCAAATTATGAACATTTTCCACCAAGTTGAAATCAATTAAATACTTGAAGATGGTTCAAAGGGCTATTTGGCAACCACTTAGCACTCCTTTGTTACAGATTTCAATCAATTTGGACGTTCATATATACCAGTATCTATAAAATCCACAGCGCAAATTGGTGAGTGAATACTGGAATGGGTTTAAGTGTTATTAAATACAAAGAAGTTAGACCTGTTTTGCAGATACACTTAAGAAATTCACTCAGATTGGCTAAGCTCCCTTTTACTATGAAATTGATACAATTACAATTTACTAGGTATGAAGTACACTGAATTAACAACTGAGGAAACATGACATGAACTTAATTAGGACAGGAAAACTCTTAATTTTCATTAACTGGACAATCTTACTTTAAAACCTGCAAAAGAGACGACCTAATTGTTGAGGACACAAAATCTTAATATCTCAAAGAAATTTGGTGTCAAACATTAATTGTCACATTTAGCACGAATAACATTGCAAAAATATAACCTACCATTGTCAGCATTACTAAAAGTAGGGTGTATTATTTAGGTGATGTGTCATGTTAATAATTATGTAGCTAATTGTTAACCCTTAACCCAAGATGATGCCGTAAGCTAAATCATAAACTACTTCTGTAATTCAAGGTAAGTCAGGTCGCGCTGTTGTATGTAATGACACTTATGGCAAAATCATAAAGTATTTCCTTAATGTGAGTCAATTAGGGTCGTATGATTGTAGGCCACAGACGTTACAAATGACAAACAAACGGGTAGATGTGAAATTTGGCTTCTATTGTTTCTTTATTCAGAAGTTCTAAAACTTGAACCCTTTTCTCTATCTACCCTCGACACACTGCCTCTGGTACACAACCTTGGATAGATGTCCACCCTGCCTCTGGTACACAACCTTGGATAGACGTCCACCTGTCCTAGGAAGTTACCAACAACCTCTTTAGAGTAATTCTATTCTTTCACATGTTCATTTTCAATTGAACATTTTTGGAGTATTAAAACACTTTATTTCTTATATTCAAGACAACAAAGAATCCCTGCTCAAGCCTAAATTTGAAAGCCGTTCTGAACAGTGAAAAACATTTGTACTAAAATGTTAAATCAGATTTTAAAGATGGACAACATATGGCCTCAGATAAGCAGAGCAGTCTTAATTTTCATTTTATTTTAATCTCCAAATTTTAAGGTAATAAATACTTAAATACCATCCATTTAAACATTTAAAGTATGCCATACCATTGTGTCAGTGCATTTATTTTAACAAAACCTCTGAGGGCTATTTCTTTCATTGACTCCCACACTGCTTTAACTTTCACTACACCTTTTATAAATGTTACAAAGTCAGTAAGTCAGTAAGCCATTTTCATTTTGAGGTTTCAATTACAAATGTATATCACTCAATCAAGATTTAAACACACACACAAGTCATAAATGGTGTTATGTTTCTTTGTTTGGCTTAACTCAGGTGTTATGCATGTCTCTTACAAACATTGAGAAACTTAAGATCTCATGTAATCAATATAAGAAGCTCAAAAACATGTAAACAACAAATTTTAAATAAAAATAAAAATTGTACTTACTTTCTGTCATCTGCATTTCTTGTGATGTTCTGAAAGAAGACGGAAAAAATCAATATAATCCAGATAAGTGTACAGTCAAGTTACATCACAACAGATTTAACGCAGCTTCTGATATAATCTTTGTGAATGAGACATGTTAGATGAACACACATGCTTTAAGGTTGGTTGTCTGTACGTATATATGTTGCGTTGATCTTGCTTGAAATAGGCTGGTAAAGTTTACTCGAGTGCAATGTTCTAACATCAAACATCTTCCTCACATCGTTTAGCTGGGAGGTGAAAAAGTGAATTGGCAAAAAACGAAATAACAACGTGAAGAATAACAATAGCGTTTCTTTGCTCGAGCGTGTAAAATACGTTCAGCCCGAGATTTACTATCAACAATGAGCATCATAGCATACAAAAGTTGTTTTCAAATATGAATGAGTTCCTCTCTTTATTATGACCGCACACTGACTTTGACCTATGTTAAGTTTTCAAATTGATCTTTTACGCTATATAAGATAAATTCAAATCTACACTACAATATACCTTTAAATTTTATCCTTCAATGAATCGTCATCACTATAACCTAAACTGGAGAACGATTTAGGTTACAATAAACACTCAATAAAATCTGTCAATCGCAAGAGTAAATTGTTGTCCTCATTCACGCTTTCTGGACTTTTAATGAAACACGAGTTTTACACAATGATGAAGTCAGAGACACCAACGCAAAATGAGAGAGACGGGAAAAGAAAAGAAAAAGTAATTGTTGCATATTTGTCCAGTGAGTACAATCATTCATGCCCTCACGATATGGAAAGTCATACGTCCAACCAGAAACAATGTATGATTATTAACTATAATTGTTGTTTTCTGTTGTATGTACTTACTGTCACACTGATCATATGGTGAGTGTGTCACATGTGATAGGATAGCTTCCTCAAATATATTTACTCTATTTTACAGTAGTTAGACACACACTATTCATAGAGCCTGTTTTATATCAGTGTAAATGAACAAAAGGTAAAGCAAGCATTCATTGTTTTCATAAATATAAAGTAATAAAAAATATACAGTTCTTAAATTTGGCCACTTGAATTTAAAAGCAGTGTGCAATTTTAAAAATAAATTCACTAGATTCCCATGTGGAAAAGATTTTCAATTAACAAACATTAACGATATAATTAATTCCATTAAGAATGAGAGCAATACAAATAAAGCTGTTATGAACAACTGTTTCACTCATAATTCTTCTCACTATTAAAACACACACACAGCTAATTCACAAATTGTAAGGGAAGTAACTGCTTAACTGCCCCGGGTGAAATTCTGGAGTAGTCTTTCTTGATTTTTGTTTTATTATTGAAACTTTCAAGATTGTATACATTGAACATTGTGAACAGTTTGATAAGATAGGGAGAACTATTAAATTGATTTATACAATGTAGCTAACTACTATACAAATACCTGAACATTTTAACACCCACAATTGAAAAGAACAACTGCCAAATTATGCACAAGCAGCATGCACCCCTAGAGTAATTGCTATTTAAATGTTTGGGTTGTTCGATTATTTGCACTTGTAGATGATAAATTTGAAGTGTGCAGTATGGGCTATGGACTGTGCATGGGTTTTTCATTAATTGCCTATTTGGCGTGTGATTAATTTCGGGGCCACAGACCTACAGTGCCCCCTGCCTAGCACCCAAGAGGACATCTCCTTACTATCAATTACAGTCTTATATTGCAAAGCTTTAAACACTCAGACCCACTTGAGAAACCATTTATTTATATAAAAATCGAGCTTGAAACAAGTTAAACAATCATACGAAAGATAACAAACTCTGCATACTGAAACATATCCAATTTATAGAACCTATTCAGGGCTCAATACCCTTTTAATTTATCATCAAAATCTACATAGCAATTTTATGATAGTGGAAACTTACTGAGTTGAAAAATTTGTTTAAAATGCTAGATATAAATAACAGAACCTAAATAGGCCTGTTATGGTAATTTGCTGAGCATTGAAGTTCAAGTTGAATCATTTTCTTATCCATCTACGTCAATGGTGACATTGCTAGACAGTAATAAGAGCTAATCAAAAGCACATATATCATAGTGTCTATCCTAAACAAAATGCACAGAAATGCAGTTATCTAATAATTCTCTACTGACTGAATAGAACAGCTAACCTAATAAAACTAAACCATGTTATATATCAACTTAAATATACACTTTCTGATCACTTTTACCTAACAAGTGTTCCTGACTTTTAGTTTCTTCTATAACTTGCATTCCATTGGTTTTGTACAAACTTAGCCTACCGGTACATTATATTTGGGATCACATCGATATAACACCTTCAGTCTCTCATTAATACATCAAGATACCACCAATATTATTGCTATATTCATACCTTTGTTGTATTTCCTACCACAATATTACGTTATGACCACTTTTTATGGTTTGGATGACCCATGTGCTGGTTAGTTGACATGATGTGTGTGCTAGTGGTGCTGGTTAGTTGACATGATGTGTGTGCTAGTGGTGCTGGTTAGTTGACATGAT
>ENA-OREC01002058-OREC01002058.1-marine-metagenome-genome-assembly--contig:-NODE-2058-length-10788-cov-12.817104_pt1 | contig 10788 bp, 6 predicted proteins | sample MGYA00248626_ERZ508543 | MGnify/ENA primary metagenome ERZ508543 (study PRJEB26211, sample SAMN05518279) | marine metagenome | isolation source: Puget Sound, Washington, USA | host: Bankia setacea...
GTAACGTAATTAACTGCTATACTTTCTCCATATCAGTAACGTAATTAACTGCTATACTTTCTCCATATCAGTAACGTAATTAACTGCTATACTTTCTCCATATCAGTAATGTAATTAACTGCTATGCTTTCTATCATGCTTGCATTCGTTACGTCTTCTCTCCGTCTGTATGTGTGAAATGTGGTCCTCAACAAAAGCGAAGTAATTGCTAATATCGGTAACCCTAGTAACCCCTTTTTTCCTCACGGGCCCTATTAGTATTTTGACAACACCTGCGTGAAATTTATATAACCAGTGACTCCACCTATTTCCTTGAACCATCTGCTACATTGGGTCGACTTGTATAGTTGGAAAAAACAATCGTGTTGTCAAAAGTTGGTGGTTTAGGGGGTAAATGTCTTCTCATCTAAAACTGTGAATGTATCAATAAACACTAGTTGATTTTGTTATGTTAACTACTCTGCTGTGCCGCTAATTACTAGATGTTGGGCAACTGGACTGGTTTCAATAGCAAGTGCTCGTAATAGCCGAACGTTACTATTTATCTAATACTAAGCGAAAGTACATACATATTTAGTTGGTATTTGCAATGTAAGTGTGGGGATGGAGAAATCGTCAGCAAAAAAACGAAACATAAAATAAGACATCAACAGAGAGAAGCGTTAGCGATCGGTTGTGACTCTTAATGTATCCAACAACTATCTCATTTAGTGTAACTCTTCTTCTTGGCGGCATCCTCGTCGTGCATTTCGCTAAACTCTACGAACAACTTTAAACAATGCGTTTCTATTCACCCCAGTACACTATAGTATATGTGCGTTTCATGTCAAACTTTCACGGCGACATGTTTATGTTTGAAGTCTTCAACCGTCGGCATTCTTCATTGAGAACATCCACACATATTCACATGTCATGTCACCCACTCAGGACTCGAACTTACAACTCCGGTGTTACAGAACGGAACATATGTTTATTGAGATTACTACAATGTACATATACAAACATATAATTGAAAGTCACATAGCCTGATAGCTGATACATAACCATGTGTTGTTGTTTTCTAATAATTCAACAAATGCATTTTTGATAGGAATGAACAAGACTAAATTTACATTAAAAGTAACAACAAATCTTAAATATGATATAACATCAGCCATATTTCCCATCACATACCACGGACCTATAAACCATGATTGTTAGGTCCGTGCATATACCGAAGGCCCTATTCCCACCCGCCCCTATAATTAAGGATTTCTCCCGCGTTCACGGTAACATGTGTTACAAGGGGCCCAAATAACAGCTTGTGTCGCGGGCGCTTTTGTTCGATGCCTGCATTCGATCTTCAATATCGCCACACAATAAACTCGATCGTTCAACGTATCGGAACGCCTGCTAGGAACAGTAATAGGTCTTTATGACAAGTATTATAACGAGAGCACCTAGATGTGACTGCAAGAACTCACTAACTTCGTGCTTGATACCCGACAGAGAGTTCGATTTACAGCAGTTCTACGTTTATGGTTGAATAGTGATTATTGGAGTCAATCGATTGTGTCACCTGCTTCAATACATCGTTTGTACTTCTCCACCTCTCAAGTCATATACATTAGTACCAATCAGACGCCTTTTAGTTATCACAATGCAACCATCATCAGGCACAAATGCTTGAGAGCAGAACGAACATCATTGAATATGTATTCGACTATTTTGGAGATGTCTATGTAAGAATGTATTGGAGATTTCAATGTAACTATGTCTTAGATAGTACCCTTACTCAGTATTGTGTTTTTCATGAAGATAAACTAAACACATCAGAAACATGCAAAGGGCATCAACAGCAACGTTATTATCATCACCACCACCATCATCTTCATTTACAACCGAAACAAAGACTAAAACATATTTAATGTCGTGTTAAGTTGAAATGAGATTAAACATTAATTGACAAAAATGTATAACAAATACAACCTGAAATGAAACGAAAATATAACAAAACCTAAAGAGGAAAGGTGTTAGTTAATGTTGACATCCGCCTGTCGGCGAAGTAGAAAAAAGAGATTTGCCACGCGCTCCATTTGTCACGTGCTATGTTTATCAAGTCATCCTAGTTTGACATACTCAATTTTGTTCCGAAGATAAAATTATTTTTTCTCTTTAGTGTTCCCTCTTTGAGTAATTTAGGTCACACTGTATGGGTACGCATAACAAATTAATGATGTCTCAAATCTCGTTTGATCTATTGTTAGTAATGTGTTTTGTTTACATTTGTATCACTTCAGAAAACCCCAAGCTGGCTTCTCTCTCACCGGTGTCGCAGTATGAACTGTCTGACGATACGTTCTTATCAGATTTAACAAAACAATCGTTAGCCGCAAACTATTAAAAAAGTTTGTTATTGCATAAATATTTAAAACAGTGTTTCAACATATACCCGGAATCCCAGCTTTGTGAAACACCCGTTTAAAAATATATATTTTTAATTATTTTTACATTTTTTATAACAGGTACTTTGTCGCATGATTTAGTCTATTAGAATATCGTTACATGTTCATTATAACAAGATACACTATTCAGAAGTTACTATATATGTATTATACTTAGTACATAGGTGAACCAGTCGCATCCAAATTCATTGTGTTTTAACAGAAAGTGTTGTTGCCCTTATTCTTGAAACCTAGTTAAGATAAACAGGGTAAGAGCACGACTATTCAATGTAGCTTCTTTAGTTTCACTTTTTTTCATTTAAAATAAGTCAGACTAGTTTGACGATGAACGCTGATAGTAAAACGTGTCGTCTGCTGTATCGCCTGGGAACCTTGCACCTGCCTCACCTCTCGTCTGCTTGTTCATGCTCTGGTAGTCACGATTACTATGGTATACTGTTACTATGACAAGCGTAATGTTGTATGGTTTTAACTGCATTGTATAAATGAAGTGTTTCTAAGTGTATATACATTGTATGTGGTCGCTTATAAATTAACTATGTGTTGGTTTTGATCGTTTGATCCCGGACTTAAACATGTATAATGCTATGAACTGTAACCACATTACAATACTATTGATTATATCTTTATTATTGGCGTCAAAAAAGGCTTCAATTCCTCGTTTTAATAAAGGAAACTCTCTATTGAATCCCATAGGAAAGCCCCAGACGACAAAATTGGATGCGAGCACTGTTTCAACTATGCAAAACGGAGGTTGGCGACAATGAATAGCAATGCAATCAGCAAACAGCGACCCAATAGTGTCAACACGTTTTGAATAGAAGTTGCGCGTTCAATGTATTGCAGATTTCAGTGGTTTTGCTCTTTCAGGTTTCCAATCGATACTGAACCTACAGGCGAATCTGAAGTTGAAAATTCCATCACATATGCTGGTTTCGCGTAATATCGAAGTGAAAACGAGGTTGTAGGTTGGTGGACGCTGTTTAAATATAAGGTGTTGTCGTTTGCTCGCTATCATTCTCGTCTGCTCCGTCTGTGTTTACTATTGGATAAAACGAAGCGTGGAGCTAGGACCAGCTGTCGTTATAGTGAACAGCTGTCTCGCTCGAGCGCTAACACCAAAATCGTTGTTGACTTAAATTTAGGGGGACAGATTACTACTTGATATTCTTTTAGGGGCACATGTATACAATTGTGTAGTAAACCCCGAGTCACACAAGGAGGTTAAACTAAACTGGGTAGTTCGGAAATACAATAGAAACTAATGTACGATAGATAACTTTCGATATTGCAGTTTGCATACTTTTATCAAGAGGAAGAAGAGTAGTGTATTTCGTCAGACTTAAGTTAGTGTGGACAAGTGTGCCATACATGTGGATAGAAGATTGCAGCAACCTGGCGTACTCCGAAAACATTTTCCAGGTAAGAAAGTTTATATGTACATTAAGATCTTTACCTGTAATTATTATACTTTATTTATCTGGAAACTGTGTCTCGGTCTCAATATACAGTTACATCCATGTGAACTGAAAATCACTGTCCGTGTTGGGTGTGCTTTGATAAGAGACTGTAACTTCAAATTACAATGATTTTCAGATTATCAGATAGTGTGGGCTATTCTAATATAATTAAATATATTTCTAAACAATGTGACACGATAAATCAAGCTGTATTCAAATCGGAAACTCTCCTAATGGAACCACATTTATTTTCATTTTCAAAAACGATTAAACATACTCGTTTTTCTCTCAGTTTATTGTTTAAACTTAAGTAGACATAGATTACAGCTAAACGCGCATACAAGTGAAGTCATAAATCATAGGAAAGGTTTTATTCCTTGGCTGGTCATATATGTAATACACTGTGTGGTCGTTTATAAAACAGTGGCAACATTTGATATTTACGTAAGGTAAATCGATATTGCTGAGCATATACTCGTATGGATAATATCGTGTTTCTGTAGTAACCTAGTAACCTAACCTTAACCTAGCAGGCTAAATGATACTGTGGTAGAAAATATCAATACTAGGTGCTAGCAGCACAACTCTATATAGATATCAGTATCGGCTATCGGGTTTACAATGTACATGTGTTGTACTGTCGCTATCGTAATGTATAAAATGGCATACACATGTAATTAAGCACTTCTCTGTTAGATAATTCGATTCCAAGGCAAGAGGGGATCGATTAACAAAAACTAATTAGTTTTCCAATTTTCGTATTAGATGGTTAAGAGTTGTAGTATCGTATTCACTTAGTATTAAAGTCTGTATAACAATAGCCAGCCTCGGTTGTATTGAAAGATCTTGTAGCAGTAGTAGCAACAGCAGTAGTAGCAACAGCAGTAGTAGCAATAGCAGTAGTAGCAACAGCAGTAGTAGCAACAACAGTAGTAGCAACAGCAGTAGTAGCAACAGCAGTAGTAGCAACAGCAGTAGTAGCAACATCAGTAGTAGCAACAGCAGTAGTAGCAACAGCACTAGTAGCAACAGCAGTAGTAGCAACAGCAGTAGTTGTAGTTGAAGAACATAGTAGTAGTTATAGTAGCAGTAACATTAGTATTGCCATTGAGAGTGGTAGTGGTAGTGGCTATGCTGGTGACAGTGGCAGAAACAGAATAGCAACATTAGTCGTAAAAGTAAGACTAGTAGAAGAAGTAGTTATATTAGCATCAGTAGCATCAATTATAGCAGTAGTACTAATAGTAAAAGAAATAGCAGCAGCAATAACAGTAGTACAACTAACAGCAGCAATAGTAATAGTAAACGTAATAGCAGCAGCAGCAGCAGCAGTAGTAGTACTATCAACGACAGCAGCAAAGCTAATTGTAAAATTAAAAGCAACAACCATACGTAGCATCAATACCAGCAGCAAAAGTAAAAGTAATAGCAGCAGCCATAACAACAACTAACAACAGCAGTAGTAATAGTAGTAGTAGAATCAATAGCATCAATTTCAGCAGCAGTTGTAATAGTTGTTGTAGTAGCAGTAGCAATAGCATAAGTAACCTCAGCAGTAGTAGTATTAAAAGTTATAACAGCAGCAGTAGCACAAATAACAGCAGCACAACGGCAATAAGAGTAATAGTAGCAGCAGTAACATCAATAACAACAGCAACAGTAAAAGTAAAGTAATATCAGCAGCAGTAAGTGACTTAAAACATAGAAGTAGAAATGTAATTTTAAAAGATTAATACGAAATAGCTATATTCAAACCAATTTAAATTACAGTACGATAAAGAAAAATAACATATATATAATCAGCTTGAAACATCAAAACTCAATACCTTAAGTTAAATAAATTTTGTAAAGTAGATCTAACGCTTTAACCTCGTGGGAAATAAAGTCTCACACTAAGACGGTATTTTGCCATGGTGTATTGGTTATAAGTGTGTGTATATATTATGCCATATAAAGACAAGGTTTTGTTTTGATAAGATTGCGGTATTGTTAATCAAATTGTCATGCGTCATATCCGAACAAGGATAAGTATATTGTCTTAATATGATTAAACATGGGAAAATGCCAACAAGTGTTACTCATAAAACAAGAATAATTAAATATGTATATGAGCATGTTAATAACTTTGAGTAGATTTCTAGCTTTGACAACTTTAGAATTAAGAAAAATAATTACATTTTTACTTTATAACATTTATATATAACTATACTCCGAGTGGAGTGGTTATCACACGTGTATAGAATTAGCACATGTTGGTAACTTAGAACAATCCAAGAACGTTCCGTAATAAACATCTATTATCACATAAATGCAAGTTGACAATCAGAACTGTAAATGACCCCTTCTTGTTGGTTTCAGGCTATGAGTTGAAGACTGTGAACAACTGAAACTATGGAACTACCTACCTCTCATTACAGCATGGATCATCAGGTGCATAACGTCCAGGGGAGACAACTTACCCTCCAGGATAGTTTTGTCCTACCATCAGATCAATCTAGTCAACATTCCCCAATGATGTCGTCCTTAAGCCCGTGCAATACATTCTTCTCCGGTTATTTAGACTGCGCTTTGGAATCTTTGCGCTATTTGTTAGAAGTGGAACGTTTACCTACCGACCATCCGCTCGTTTTAGGGCTTCAATGCCAGCTTTATGATACTTACAGAATACTTCACATGCAATACGAGTTTGATACTCATTTCAAAGTTGGTGCCAATGCAACTGACGTGGATGAAAGTGTGAAAGAAAACTATGAAATATCTGTCAATTCAAATATAGCTCATCCGCAAGACAAGCACTGTGGAAGAGATCTCAATGATGAGATATGTAAAGATGTTAAAGCGATCACTGGTGACATAAATGAACACAATGAAGCACATGCAAACTTATCTAAATATGCTTTGCAAGGAGCTGATACAGAAACAAACAAACTAGATACAGGAGATCCTGAAATAGTTGAAAAACTGCAAGCCAGTGGTCTATCAATAGATGCTCAGAAAACGGCATTGGCGCTAGCGGAACAGATCTACTCCTTGCTAAATGGAGACGAAGATGAAAGTGATATTGATGACACAGATGATGATGAAAGTACGGATGAAGGTTTTGAAGAAATGACAGAAACAGCGTAGACACAACACGCCCGCCCCCTGCCACGCACCCTGACCCCCTGATCTCTCACTGTCTGTCTCAAACTAAATTCTTTCTATCCGACTCTAGCATACTTTCTCATTTATTTATATGTTCATATGCTATATATTTGGTCAAGTGAGCTGTGTTTTAACTTTCATTATTGCCTTATATGTACAGGTTCTCCATACATACACATTGTTGATACGGTATCGTTAGTTATAGTTAACGTTTGTGCTTTTATCAGCGTATAGTATGTGGTTCATTGTAGATATCATTTAAAATTCTCCGAGAGAGTTTGGTAGTCACAAGCACTATTTAAGAACTTTCAGATGTTGCAGATAATATATCCTACATGCTAGAAGTGTCTGTTGTAAGACGCACTCGTGACTATTTTCTTGAAACATGGTGTACAACACGTGATTGTCGGCCAGCACTGTATCTGCTACGACAATGAGGACCATGGAATCTCTTCATGTGCCATTTATGTAGGCATTGCACTATTACCATTCCGTACCATGCATTCATTAACATTTTTTCTGATCCATTTTGACAGGAAGTTGTGTACATGTTCATTTTATCTGGCGTTGTCACTACCTTGCCATAGATACGCCAGAACTGTCAGTATTTGAACAATTTATTTCTATTTTAAGAAGTATGTATTTATGTTGTTAATTTATTTTCAATGTTGTTGTATTGATATACATACCAATAAATGTTAAACAAATTGGTAGAGCCTTTTGTGTGTTTATATTCTATTGCATTATAAGAATGTTATACTTATATAGATATGATAGGTACAACTTGTGTATTACTGAAGAACATCAGCGACTGCACATATAGATATGTATACACATGTACACATATAATGCATTTACCGACAAACATAGAGTACACAATCGAATAACAACAGCAAGCGGTTTTGATTCAAACAAAAGTCGTACGTAGCCATTCTACAACTCCAAGACATCAACTACTTAGCAAATACTTTAATATTGCCAACTACAAAATCGAGTGTTGATTCTTTGTATGAACTAGTATTATGATAGGAATAACAGTAGATATATGTACATGCATGTCTGTCAGAAAAGGAATTACGCATACCACAAACACATTCCAAATTACAAGTACACGGAAACAATACGCATACAATATATGTGTATATGTAAATTGCATTAGTGAATGACATGCTACAAACAAAAGATTACATACAAGTTGTGATTCATCCTTAGAACGGACTCTTATAAAAGGTCGCATGCCTAACAAAACGTGTGGACCTAAATCAGTGTACGGTATACCAACATCACGTGGGGACCTAAATCAGTGTACGTTATACCAACATCACGTGTGGACCTAAATCAGTTTACGGTATACCAACATCACGTGGGGACCTAAATCAGTTTACGGTATACCAACATCACGTGTGGACCTACATCAGTTTACGGTATACCAACATCACGTGTGGACCTAAATCAGTTTACGGTATACCAACATCACGTAGGGACCTAAATCAGTTTACGGTATACCAACATCACGTGGGGACCTAAATCAGTTTACGGTATACCAACATCACGTGTGGACCTAAATCAGTTTACGGTATACCAACATCACAATAACTCTTCAACACAGCCACCAAGAAACAAAGTTGTGTGAATATGAAAACACAAAAAGAGCTATGTCGAAATACATTCTATACACAATGACTTAGTTGCACATAGTCAAAATGAAGAATTAAAATTGAACAGAAAGGACGATTAGAACACAAAGCTATTACTTAATTGAGTTTAGTAAATTATCACACGAAGAGCTTGTTAACGAATAAGTGAAACAGCTATACTCTGCACATCCACACGAGGTCATCAGCTGGGCTCCTCCGGACACAGAGTGTTTCCATCCTCCAGGTGGCGGGTCAGTAGTGACCATAGGATCAATATCCCTCATTGGATAGCTTCCAGTTCTCCTGATCTCTTTTCAACCATCGCTATAGCTGGATGCTCTTTTTGCAGCGTGTCCGAACGCTTTCACTGCAGCTTTAAATTGTTTTCATTGTAAACATATATGGAGCTCTATGTGGCATGCACTGGTTATACTGGAAAACACCGACAGTCATTGCATATGTACTCCGGTACCTTGCCTCACAAGGTACTGTCAGTTCAACAATGACAACGGCTTGGTGAATATGATTCAGAGACATTTGAATGATGCCTGGGAAGTTCAGCTTCTTGTTCAGGTCTACTTGAAGTGTCCAGTCACTGTATGATGCGCTGCTTCTTAATGTTGCTGGTAGGCATCTTCGTGGGGCCTTCTTTGACCAAACGGATGATAGTGATTCCTTTGTTTCCTTTGTGGCGTTTCTGTTAAGTTCCTGATCTAGTTTGTGGACAGTTATGTTAATACTGTATCGCCCACTATCTTCCTTGACTAAGGTTCACTTCGTACAATGATATAATCGGATATAGGGTGCCTCTGTGATAAGCAGAACAATTGTTCAATAGCTGTTAACAGAAATGAAGCATACGATACGTTGAAGCCGCACCATTAGGGCTGAGTAATGTTAATATTTCCAGCAGTGTAAAACATACAAATCATACTAACAGAACAGAACATACATGTATTAAGTAGTATACATCATATACACTAAAACGAACAGTACACAGTTTGCAAACACAGTTTGAACATATATAGGTATAACGTATAATAAAACTAAGACCAATTTTCATAAAGAAACCAATGTTACCGCTTCCTTTTAATCTACATTACTCTTCTTTTGTTTGTATTTACATGTAAACCAGATGAGCTACAATAGAAAAGAAGGCTATCAAGATGCTCCTGTATTTCTTCTGGTGTTTTGTCAAATACGATCCTGTCATTGGCAAAAAATATCATAACTAACCCTATATCGTCCAATTGTTTTCCAGTGTCGACTATACTTTTTTGCTGTAAGTCTGGTATTTTTTATTATTTAACTTCAGCCAATAGTTCATTCTCAACTTTCTATTTATTGCTAAAGGATAGCGACCCGCTGTTGCATACATGGCATGTTTACTTGTATATTTGTTGGCATTCAATGTTTGACGAAACCTTGATTTGTTCTGGTGACCCCCTCCCACTATGTCTCTGAGCATTGACAATGAAGTGCTGACAATACCAACCCTTCCACTCAGTAAACAAGACTTCACCAACCCCTTTGAAAATACTACTTCTGAAATCCAGATCAACACCATCATCCCTAAACTTGACCAGGGAAAAGAACTGGATGCCTCTATCAGACGTAGCCTTGCACTAGTCAACATTGCTGAAAACTATCCACCAGACATGGACACGCGTCTATACAGATGGTTCAGCAACCAAGGCAATTACAGACGGTGGCGCTGGTATCATCATCCAGTATCCTAGTGGTGCCACAGGAAAGTACTATGCCAACTATAGAGCAGAAACAGAGGCACTTAAGCAGGCAGCAACCTTAGTTAAGGACTCCTTAGTACCATGCTCCCCAACAGTCTTCCTCACTGATGCATTATCGGTATTAGTTCTAAGCTCTCCAAACAAACAAGTCTCCCCTCCTAGCAATACAAATGCCAGAACTTGGCAACACATGCAGAGTAGTACTCCAATGGATCCCAGCACACTGCGGAATCCCTGGCAACGAGCAAGCAGATCAGCTAGCCAATGCGGAGCACAAAAAGAACAACCATCAACCAGCATCCATTACCAGGAAAAGACCACCATCATCAAAACAGCGCTGAAACCCAGACAGGAG
>ENA-OREC01002059-OREC01002059.1-marine-metagenome-genome-assembly--contig:-NODE-2059-length-10785-cov-15.885226_pt1 | contig 10785 bp, 6 predicted proteins | sample MGYA00248626_ERZ508543 | MGnify/ENA primary metagenome ERZ508543 (study PRJEB26211, sample SAMN05518279) | marine metagenome | isolation source: Puget Sound, Washington, USA | host: Bankia setacea...
TATTTTCTCCTTTTTTCCACAATTTCCACACATCTTGTACATTGCAGTCTAAAGCAGAATGACATGTTTACACACATTTGCTGCTTGGTTAATGGTAAGACATTTATATCCAACACATATTCACAGTTACTTCAACCTTGTCCTTTCTTGTACAAGAGAAGATTACACTTGCAGAATACTTAAGTTTGTTGATGTGAATGACACAACATGTAGTAGTATAATTATACAGTTTGTAGTGTTTTTTTTTCAAGTATGTGCAAAGGTGAAGGTGATAGGTTTCGTTTGTTCGAGTTCTTTTAAAGTTATATGTATACAGACGTTCTTGTCCTACAGTTTCTTACAGTTGTTCAGTTCATGTAATTCACTGATGCTGTATAGAATAAAGTTAAATTAAATAATGGAACTTTGTTGTTATGTTATGATGATTTAATGCGTTTCAATACTTTTCTCTGATGTGTTTGTGATTTCCATTTCAAAGGGTTAATTGAAAATGATTCTTTGTTCAATAGCCCATAAAACACTATCTTCTATTCCTCAATGAATACCACCTAATTGTATCTCCTATTAAATGGATTTCCAATCATTTCACAGACTCTTCTTTCCTACCCCACTTAAAGATACACTCATCTTAATCAATTAACTAAATCTTTCATTAGCCAGTTTTTTAATTTACTTGTACTTGTGAGTCAGTATTGTTACGTGAAATACATTTTGTTAAGTTTATTTTTTAATTTGGCAACTTCTTGTTCTCGTGTATAATAGTGAAAACATGAATCTAGCAACTAATGCCCATGACATGCAAAATATACAAACTGTTTGGTGGTTGAAAGGAAAACACAACGCTGGATAATAGAATATTGTACCATTTTATCCAAAACAAAAAATACAATAATACAAATGAGCAAAATACATGGATAAGAGAACTCACTACATGTATGATAGGAAATAGTTCTACACCTTTTGTACAATCAATGCTTCATCATTTTATATCATTTATGATACAGTACCTTCTTGTGAACTCGAATCAATTGTTAAATGAAAAACTGTTATAACATCATTCTTAATTCTTATAGTTACCACAGTTTAGCATTCAACTTTCGAAACTAAATTTTAGCCAAATGTTATGTGGGTAGTTATTCAAAGAAGTACACTAATGTTTGTTTTTAAGTGTTCAACACAATATCCCCCCCAAAAATACATTTTAAAGAAAATAATTTTAGATTTTACGCAAAATATTGTTAACAAGTTACTCATAAGGCATTCATATTTCATAAACCTAGTAAATGAACATAAAATAATTAAAGCATCAAGTATTATAACTATGGAATGATACATTTTTTTGGTCAAATCAAAAATACTAAACATACATATTTACAAATTTGCTATCCATGACCTCTGAGTCAATCACTATGTGAGTTTGTATAAATTCAAAAACGAAAAATGACACAATGCTGATGTTAAACACAAAATATGACAAACATGTACAATCTCAACAAAACATACTATAAGGAGATTTTTAAACTTTAGTAAATGACACAATTTAACATATAATCCACACATCAAACATGTCATGATTACTTTAAAGATCTTAATCTAAATCTATAAGTTACAAATTGATGATAAGTTTACGCATGCAATTTTTTTTATCTGCACAGACAACATTTTATACCGGTAATATGTGTAAGTCGCTAAAATGGGATATTTTTAGAAACCTTTTGTGGCCAATAATTTATGTAGCCCCCCAAAACTAAAACAAGCAAATTGAAATACATTGTAGAGGGTTACATGGCCTCAAGCTTGAAGTTCCATCGGCTATTTCCGTATTCAAATATAACTCTAGCATGACTAAATCACATATCTCAAGGTATTTGCCTGTTTCAGTTCATACAAAAATACAATCATTACCTATAGATTCCTTACAGAACAGAACTTATTGGTTTACCTATTACGAAAACTGTGAGTCAAGGCCTTAATAAACTACTATGCTCCAAGTTTTAATCTATTTTCCAATGATATGAAACCCTAACTCAGTCTTCCCTTTTTTGAGATTATCTAAGCAATATAATTATCACTATACACAATTGTTTTCTCAAAATATTACACACCTACAGTTGACTGCAAATCATCACTTTACCATCATTTTCATAATTAATTAATTAATACAATAAGCAATACAGAAGTCTATACTTAAAAAACACATGTTAACATATGAGATCTAAGTAAAAACTAAAACTGAACCAAATTCTTACGACATTTGACTGATATAATTTTCTATAGTAGCATTACAACATTAAAGGCACACAAATTAGACATCATGTTCACAACCTATGTATATTAAGGCAAAGCCATATTCTTAGCTTAACGTGTTTTCTTTTCTCTATACATTGATCAACTTTCGAATTTAAGTCAATCTAGAATATGAAACCAAATTTATCAAACAACAGTTCAGTCTGAAATATCAATCGAATCTTTTGAAAAGGTTTACTCAATCGTTTATTATCTGCATGTGTACCAAAATAATGTGTCTACTGTACACTTCTAACATTTAGAGAGATCTGGAAAACCTGTTGACTTTACTGATCAAGAAAAAATTGTATGTTCTTTGCCTATTGTAAATTTAATGATATTTTTACTGGCCTAACTCAATGTTGATTAGTCATGACTTAAAGACTGGCTTAGCAAAATTTAAGAGCGCAACACAAACGTGAATTACAGTAACAATTTAATTAGTAATCCCTCTCCAAGTTCACACAATGCACTTCATTCACTGTATATACACAATTTTCTAAACTTGGCATGGTATATGTTTAAGCCACTATATAATTATTAGACTTGACTTGTTTTTAGTTACGTTTCAGTTGATGCATTTTTTTAACATATCTATCCCATTTTATATTTACTATATCATAACATTTGAGGACAGTTTCAGAGACAATCAAATCCATACATTCTATAGTTTTGAAGTATTTTGGGGTATTCAACTTAAACCTGGAATCTTTCAAATCTCTCACTCCTTCTATATGATTGGTTCTTTAGACCTTACTCAGAGAACTTTACTTTATAGATGACTTATGATTCACGAATGAGACAAACACACAAATAAGTCTACAAATGACTAATTATATGATCGGATCAGTTAGCCCAGCCACTGAGTTACAATAACATGCAAGACAAAAAAACAAGAACATTCTCTGTGCAATTTACAAAGTTACACTTCAAATCCCTAATTTTTCATTGAATAATTTCATATATATCAATGAAAGTTAAATCCATAACATTGTTATAACTTGTAACACATCTTCTCCATGAAACATTAAAAAGCTTACATGACATACATACACAATAATGATAAAAATTGCTGTTAACACATTTGAAATCATTGCTTTTCAGATAAAAGCTACCATCTACTCCAACTAGTATATTGCTAGATTAAAAATTCGCAATAGAATGGTATCATTTCTTGTTGGTTATTTGCTAAAAAGAATTGATAACAAAAATTCTTGATCCAACAATTTGTGTTTGATATTCTTTCACTTTTAATTGCTGGGATTAAATATTTATAGTAAGTTATATTGCAAAAGAAATGACAAGATCTTCCAAACAGCCTATGGAGTCTAAAGCATGTTTAAACTAACAATTCTGTATGAGACATGTGTTACTTAAACAATTCACTGCAAATTCTACAAACACACAAGTATTACAGGACTAGTACATGTTTTTAAGTGGACGGAGCCATTCTGGACTATTTCCCACTACCTTACTTAGAACTGTTTACATGTTTAGACAGAATCTGAAGGTTATATCAAAAGTCCATGTGTCCTACCACCCTGATAAGTAAGTGGTTGAGTTGTAGGACAGGTGGAAACTCAGAAATCTGTGATATATTTTTCTTGTATCAACCATACCCGACAATGAACAGGACGAGACGAGATTTTGAGTTTGTTCATGTCCTAATCTATTACTTAATTCATAAATGAAAACTTCACAATGTGACTTCTGGCATTCTTTTATGTATAGTTATATATGTATCATTCCCTTGTCGCTTGAGTACTAAACTATGAGAGTTAACAATCAAACTTCAGTCTTCCATTTGAGTTAAAGGTAAGTGATTGTACGATAGAATATGCAAAATACTGTAAATTGGAGAATGTTCACTTCTGTTATTTTTTGGCAAATTGCCCAAATATGATTTAATAACGAGATTTTCAATTTCTGCATTGTTGATAGTCAGCCTTTGTTTCAAGATATTGTTAGTTGAAAAAAAAGCTTCTTGAATTCATGTAACATTGTTTGTATAAAATTGAAATTATAACAAAAACAGACATGTCACAAATCCTACCCAAAGTACAGTATGTTACCACTAACACTAGTTTTGGCATAGACAACAATGGATCACAGTTGTCAGTGCTTGATATGTTTAAAGATCTGACATTTATATAGTTCATTCACAAACATCGATTTCTACACAGGAAAGGTCTTTTACCTCTACATGTAGTTCAACAGCCATAAATCTACAAGTTAGCACAAGTCTATAAATGAAACTGAAGAATAAAATGTTGAACTAGAACTTGAAAAACTAATCTTTTAAAAAATGTGTGTTCTCTTAAAACTGTTCATTTTTGTATCTAGTATAAGATTACAATTAACCATTTGATTATTTTCTTCAGATTGTTTCAGTCTAAAAGAGTTAAACCATTCAAAATTAAGCCACAAATCCAAATCCAGAAAATGATTTGGTTTGTTTTCAACTAAACTTTGCTCAAAATTCAAACTTCAAACAATTCTAAATAAACTGCTACGTAACAGAGGTAAGACATGAATTATAAGGCTTCTCTAGTCAAAGGCAAAAAATGACCGTACGCTATTAAACTTAGGCTCGAAATACCCACTAAGGACGGCACATTTTTCTCAAAGGCATGGGGACAGGTGAACTAACTTTATATACGCATCACAACTAATACAGAGAACTCATATAAACTAGTCTTATCTAAACCATTGATCCATACATGTCATGCAAGAACTTACAGTAAAGAATGAATTATCTCTTATTGGATAGAAAACTAGTTTGATCTAAATGACAGTTTCTTTTTTTTCTTTCTTTTTTGAACAATAAACAATTTCTCAAAGAGACCATGGAGCTAATTTGATGCCTTCGTTTTCTGTCTTTATTCTATATGCTACCGTTTATGATGATAGTATTTGTCTTTTTTTTAGATTTGCATTCTTTATATTTGCTACATTACTACAGATATCAAAATTTGAACTTAAAGGGCACCAAAAGATTAATATGTTATTAACAAGTTGTACAAAAGGAGACTTGAACTATTTTTCTGAGAGATTGCTTAGCATACTTATCAAAGAAGTTTGGTTTGCACTTTTACAAGTAATACAAATTCTTCTGTCTTATCCAGTCATCGTATTAATGCTTGTATTGTCTATACATAAGAAATATTCTGTTCTATTGTTATTGTATCTTTTACTAACAATTTTTTGCTTGACACATCTCGAGGATTAAAGGAATATCTGTCAAAACTGCTTTCTTATTTCAGATATCGTAATGACAGCTTTCCATTCAATATTCGATCACCTTTAATGCTAATCATATTATCACACAACAAACACGATAAACCTAGGGTTTCTACATGATAAAAACATAGATTGCAAAATTGTTACTGGGACATGTGTAGGTACACAAATCAAGACACACAAAAGATGTACATACAATTCTGTTTTAGTTTCTAAGCAAATATGTTAATGGTGTAAAAAAGAAACGACTTTTTCTAGATAGGGACACTGTTAACTGAGAATTTAGCTCTATAAGCATCTATAAGGGAAGTGAATACAGTAAGAGGTCTATCCTTTCACTGCTCAGTATATAAAGCCAGGACTGGAGTTGAAGCTATCATACATTCTAATGAAACCACTTGATTACAAACATGGCTACACTCTGGAATGATTCTTTGTTAACTGAGGTATAGAACGTGTAAAACTAAACAAAAATACTGTGGCAGCAAATAAAATGAAATGATGATGAAATTAGATAAATATCAATCTATAGTTCAATCTTATGGTAAACTTGATTATGTTTCATTTATCTTTCTTTAAATAGGTAATAAAATAAGCTGACACGAAATATGAAAAGTAAACTCAATACTGTTTTTGTGTAGACATCTATTCATAATAAAACAATGATACTTTTAGTCCAAATAAACAAAAGTGTGATTTATAATTTTGTTAAATAAGGAAAGCATAAGTAACCTTTTATATGTGGGTATTAAACTCTTATTACGACTCAATAATCTATGCTACAACTTATATATTCCCCCAATTCCCACAATGTTATCATGCCATACACTTGTAACCTCATTAGTTGACATATCATTTCTATGGAATGCTATGAAATTTTCATCTTGGTCCCATTACAGTCTTAACTTTTGCTCCCATTTTCCCAAAATGAACTTGCATAATATATTAAATCCAACAATAAATAAGTGTTACAATAGAATACGCAGCACTTTTGTTGACAGTAAGTCTTTATTCTATATTACAGTAAAGTTCGGCTATTAAGACCACTCAGTGTCGAGACCGGTCCTTTAAAGACCACTTAATATTAACACCTGCCTGCTATTAAGACCTATCTTTGATCCAAAACAGCTAATTAAATGTAACCAGGTCTCTCTTTTAAGATCGACTTACTAGTAAAATGATGGTTTTATTAGCTGAACCTTACTGTATATGTAAGTTAATTATAGAAAGACTATAAATACAGGGCAATTTACATCTAACTTTTAAGTTTTTATACTTTATATATACACATTCATCTATGGTGCACTATTTTGTTTGCGACTGTTACACGTATATATATCCATTCTCAACATATACAATTAACCAAATTACTGAAGAGCAGATAGGTAACTTCGTCTTATTTATTAGATGTTTACAATCAGTGAAGACATAGAATTTAGTTGATCAGTAAAACAGCTTTTGATTGTGCTGCTTTTAAACAAATAAGGCCTGATTTTTGTATCACCTGTTTTTCTCCTAAACTTTATATGAAGTCTTTAAAAATGCATTGCACACTGTACCCTATTGTCTATAACAATCTATACTCCATTTACAAAAACAACAACAATGGTAAACTTAAAATGGGATACCATGAGTCAGACACTGGTCTCCCTAAATAAATGAGAAATAAGAACATTAATGATTTTCTTATATTTATACATGCCTATTTTACTAATCTCTTGTTTTCAAGCTATTTCCGTAATTTTGATAAGAGCTGATTTTGTTGGAATCAAAGGCACTGAATTTGGACATTAAAAGTTTCAGTTCACATTGCACATTCAAGAACAAATTGATGATTCTTATTTTTCGATATAAATTTCGAACCAAAAAATATATCAATCCATTTTGTGATAAAATATTTCTCATCGAGAATAAAGGCCGTAACAAGGATCTTTTCTAGTATACAAACTGTGCAATCTAATGCTTTTAACTCTAAGAGAGGGAATTTAAACTTAAACATAATGTCGAGGTTAGAGCAACTACAGTTGACCCTTCAAGACAGCGGAGAAAAATAAAAGTCCCTGGAAGAAGCGGGATAAACGTAAAAAAGAAAATCAAAAACAAAAACGGACACAAGATGATGAGAAATAAACCTATTTAACATAAATTTGCTGAAATTTCTGGGTCTCCTGCATTCCAGCCTTGCACACGTTTCTATACACAGATCAACGTTTATCCTATTATGTTTATCGCATGTTTATCGTATGTTTATCACATGCTGTCGTTCAGGTACCACCATTGTATGCGTAGTCTGCCTTATTGTGCATGATGAGTTTATCCTCCACGAAGTAGAAACTGTCTGATCTTGTTTCGTACGGACTATCAATCATGTCTTGGACTGAAAACAAATACAGGATAAGTTAATGAATGGTAATGTGTAACTACAACACAACGCTACTCAAGTCGACTTATAAATTATAATAATAATCTTTGATACCTGCTGATCTCAAATAGAAGTTGCATGCATGCAGGCAATATTGTTGACGGCAATAACTTTTACCAATCAATGCTAGGATACTAGTTAGTTCAAACTTGTTATGGAAATGTTATAAAGCTTACCAAAGGTTTGCTTGATAATGCTTTTTATACTCATTTCATAAATATTTTCATCACATAACTAACCTTGTTTTCAGTGTAATATAACCATCAACAATATCTTTAGTATATTACACTAGTCTTAATGTAACTCAAGACACGAGAAGCATGTGGAAAATGTGTCCAGCAGTGGGTCTGTGTGCACTAAAAGAGAATCTTATGCGAGTGTCATTTTAAGATTAACTTTGATGAAACTTGTACCAGAAATGTTATGAAGATGGCCAATAACATCTCCTAAACGTGTTTCATAAATGTTTATATCAAATGGTACACCACTACTGAAGGCAACACTACACTTCACTGTATTTATACTTACTCTCTTCTGCGTCTAACTGTGGGAACTCGTAAATGTGTTCTACTGTATTACGACTGTGAGGTATACAGAAGCCAAATTCAAAGTCGAAACACTTCAATACTTTTTCCTTGTAGAAATGCTTCTCTATCATACGGAACTTGTTCACTGGCTGCTCCCCTACCACAAACTCAACCCTGCAAAACAAACAAACATCAGAAACTTAAGGCTGACTATTGATGCTATACTTGCTATTGATACTATCACAATAGACTTATCAGCTCATGACTAGACTAGGGACATTCATTCATCATTCAGGATTCAAGTCATTGATAGTTAGAAAAACTGTGTTCAATGAATAGTAGGGATACTGCACAATTATTATCAATTATTGCGACTATCACAGTACCCTAGGCAGTCTGTGTACAATATACCATTTCTTTGGCCATGACTGGCAATTTTAGTTTCAGTTCATTTAAAGCTTTGCACATTTCACAACTCACAAGCAATTTTTACTCAATCTCTGCTGAGGCCTCTCAATCTTTATGCATGATTTAAACATTTTTATGAATATTTTAACTGATAAATTGATAACCAGCTGAGTGTTTTGTCACTCTGAATCAATATATCTAATAATTCCTGTTTCAGAATTTCCTAAAGTTTATCCTCTTCCATTAAAATTCATAACTCAGCATACACGGTTACATGGTGTATTTCACAAACTACAACTTTTCTTGCAAATGATTTCCATAAATAAACATGTGGGAAAAACCCAAACCTGATATTTTTCAACAAGTGAAGATAATGAATATAAGAATAAAATCTGTCATGGCATTAATGAGAAAAAAATCAAATCAATATTAATTATTTGAGTATGCCGTCATCACCTGTATACGGTGGGGAAAACCCAAATTGAACTGAGACTAATTCAACAATTACAGAGGAAAGTACCGTTAAAGTTCAACAACTCAATTCGTGTTTTAATTAAGGAAGTGATATTGAAGCCCATATGTATGTAATTTTAGCTTCTATCATTTACGTGACACAACAAGAATCATTAAACTCCTACTTCAGACAAAAGGAATTAATTGACTCAAGGGGGTTGTTATCACAATTAGCAGTCTAACAAATAAAACATGTCTAAGTGCCATTAAATAAAAATAGATAAAACCCTTTTGCATTCACCCATCAAAATTATACACTGATGTTCTACTGGCTAAGTCTTAACCTGTTTGATAGCTTCTAAACTCCAGTACTTTGAAGAACCATTGATTTATTGAGCTTTTATTTACTTGATCATCTGTTTTAATAGTGCTTGAATGTTATAAATTTATAATTAAAACAAAAAGTAAATTTCAATTCTAACATTCATTATAATTTGTACTTCATAAAAGTGCTTTTAGGTAGAACATAAAATTCTTACGTAATGAGTGCTTTTACAACCATTAAAAGTTTTCTTCCCATTTCACAAATAATTTATGAGCATATTTCTTGGGATAAATCTTAGCGGTTGACACTAACTTTTTAAATCAAGGAGTCCTAACCATTCAAATCAAGGAGTACGAATGAAAATTAATGAGACTGAAATTTAAAACATTAAATTTCATGCACATGTGTATATAAATCTGTTTTTTGGGAGAAGTTCAGGCTTGTATCCTTTAAGAAATCGTTCCATATGCAGTTATACAACAGTTGTTATGTTGTGTTCCACGGGTCACAAGATTGAAGTGTTCAAGTTTGCATCGCAATACTTTTAATAAGTTTCAAAATTGACTTAAAACTCGTTTTTACGACTAAAAACCGCATCGCAGCGACAATTTGTCACCTGTTTTCGCGATGTCGACATTCACAAAATCACCATGTCGTAAACACTTCATACTTCGAACAAGAATGCTTTTTGTGGTTCTTAGTTAAACGTTGGTTAAGAAATACTGCAACTGTTCATAGTATTATCACTACTTGTAAAAAAGTCTGACACAGGCCTACAGACTTTCTGAATTGTTTTAACACAATGGACCGTAGTATGCAAAACTTGAAATAATGACCATGGTGTTTTGTACATGGTATCATAAACTATCTGCGATGAATAACAAAGTCTCCGTTGTTATTGTTATATCCAAAACTTTCAAGTTTGAGAAACGATCGAAGTATAAATCTCAATCTTTCCGACCACAAACGTTTCATGCGGGAAAATATGAGGATCACAGGAAAATATGAGGATCACCGTTTACAAAGTAAAGAAAGCATCAATGTTTAATTTGTGATGACATAACTTACTAGATATGAGCGAGATACGTAGTAAAGAATATTTTAGATGAATACATTGTTTTAAG
>ENA-OREC01002060-OREC01002060.1-marine-metagenome-genome-assembly--contig:-NODE-2060-length-10785-cov-12.521573_pt1 | contig 10785 bp, 9 predicted proteins | sample MGYA00248626_ERZ508543 | MGnify/ENA primary metagenome ERZ508543 (study PRJEB26211, sample SAMN05518279) | marine metagenome | isolation source: Puget Sound, Washington, USA | host: Bankia setacea...
ACACTTGTAATAAGTTCCTGATGTACAGAGGGGATTGACCTTGTAAGGCTTTATATGTTATCACAAATATTTTAAACAGACTCCTGTATTGAATCGGTAGCCAGTGAAGATCCTTTAACACAGGAGTGATGTGGCTGCGGTGGGAAATCCTGGTTATAAGTCTGGCGGCAATGTTCTGAACATTTTGTATTTTGTTCAGGGTTGTTTTTGGAATTCCATTTAGAAGCAAGTTACAGTAGTCTATGCGTGATGTTACTAAAGAGTTCACAAGAGATTTGGTGGCATCGATGGTTAAATACTGTCTGATATGTCCTATTTGTATGCGCATAGCAGGACCGGCAGACAGAGTTAACATGCTTTTCATGTTCATCTTCGAGTCTAACCATGCACCTAAATTTCTTGCACAGTTTGAAGGTAAAATGGTTGCACCTCCTACGTTTATTGATTGGTCAGAAGGTATCTTATTAATGTCTTTGGAAGAAAACAGAATAACGTTATTTTTGTCCGCGTTAAGCTTTAACATATTTCTGTGCATCCATGACATTATATCATTGAGACATCCCTCAATACGACGTAGGGCATCGATTACTGTCACACAATCAGTTGGTTTGAACGGACGGTACAACTGAGAGTCGTCTGTGTAGAAGTGGTGATTCAGTCCATGGTTACGACATATTGTACCAACTGGCTTTGTGTACATCGTGTAGTATTTGGGTCCTAACACAGAGCCTTGAGGGACACTATTGCATCAGCACTGGCTCTGATAGCTCACTGCCAATACACACAGTTTGGTAGCGGTCATTGACGTATGATGCCATCCATGTTAGGGGTTTACCCCATAGTGATGTTCTAGGCGATGAAGAAGAGTTTGTTTGGTCTATGGTATCTAATGCAGCAGACAGGTCCAGTAGTACCATTATAGTGACGTTGTTTTGGTCCAATGATTGGAGAACATCGTTCTGTACTTTAAGTAGTGCAGTTTCTATAGAGTGAAACTTACGATAAGCTGACTGATGATCTTCATGAAGATTGTTTGTGGTCAAATGTTGCTCTAGGCGCATGTCAACTACTTTCTCAAGAATCTTAGAAATAAATGGAAGATTGGAGACTGGTCTATAGTTCTTCAAAAGGTTCTGATCTAGTCCTGGCTTTTTCAATAGAGGTCTTATACGCGCACTTTTGAATGTATGCGGTACATATGCTGATTCAAGTGGCATGTTGATGATTTATGTAAATATGGGTAGCAGTTTATCTAGGCACAACTTCAGTAGCCAAGTCGGCTTTGGATCTATTCAACAAGGTTTATTTGGAGACATTTGTATTATACATTTTACGTGTCTTAAACAGTTGACTGCTGAGGGTTCAGGTACTATATTCACTGAATGTGAAGCTGATTACGACTGAACTAATTCCTGTTCTAATGTCTTCAGTCTTATCTATGAAGAAGTCGCTGAAGTCCTGGGCTAATTTCTTTGAAGACTTGTTGGTAGGAAGAATAACTTCGTTGGCACCTCCTAGTAGAGTCTTGGTTATCTTGAACAAGTTCTTCTGATCATGACCACAAGACTCAACTTTGTGTGAATAGTACTCAATTCTAGCATGTTCCAATAGCCTATTCACAATAACACACTGGTTCCTGTATAATTCATGATCAATTATTAGCTTACTGTTCTGCCATTTGCATTCTATCTTCAGTTTTAAGTGCTTTGCCTCATGCAGTTCTTCAGTGTACCACTTGCAGGCCTTAACACAATTGACTTAGTCCGCAATGGAGCATCTTTATCAATAAGTGAAGATAGTTGATCTGAATACGGTTTCACAAGTGTCTCTACATCACACGATTGTTGACTAAGTATCAGAGGACTTGATATCATCTTTAAATAAGTTTATATTGATTGCCCTTAATTTTCTAAAAGTTATTGTTTTCCCTCATCGGAGCAGGAAAAAAATAGCTTCAACAGCATGAACCACGTGGGGCACGTTTTAAATGATTATTTTGCAGAATGTGTCAGGTAATGTGTCAATTGAAATAGCACAATTAAAGCGTGCTAACACCTAGTTTTACATGTAACAAAATAACAATTGTAATTAAAACCTTTATGAAATATCGCGAAGTTTGCGACAGTAGGTGAACCAAGGTTGTGTTTTTTCTCTTCAAAACTCAACACAGATTCCTTCATTAGAAGCATTTATCATAATAATAAATATATGTATGCTAAATTCTTTTTTAAAAAATGGGGAAATTTATTCATTGGGAACGAAACAGCGACTTTAAAGGCTGTGATTATAGTTTTTAGGTAAAATGTTCAGATTTTGTTAAAAGTCGGTAAAAATTAAACAATTAAGACACATCGTTTTGATGTTAATATCTTGCTTTAACACTTGTGTAACATAATGGACCTTCATTTCACTGTCAATTAATGAATTCAATTTAACACACATGAATATTTAAAATATACATAGGCATTACGAAGGCAATAAATCACAAATGATAGGACTGAACTATATGAGAAAATCTTGTCTGTTAATTTGTTGGTCGTTGTTGTTATAGATTCCAAGTACATATTGTTTAATGCAAGGTAGTTGTTTTATTTTTAGCAACTTTTAAAAAATGAAAAATATTTACCTCAAAATTAGAGTCACAACCTTCAAGCTATGACTGGTATAAAATGAAAATGTGTCAAATGATTTCAATTAACAGTACGAAGAAAAGAGAAAGTGTGTGGCAAAGTTGATCCAAAATTATGCAAAACCTATTATAACTCTAAGCAAATATAAAGTTAATTTAAGGCGTATTGATTTCTATAGGTATATAAACAACTGTTTTCAGGTATCTAAGGAAGAGACTGTATGATGTGTTAGTCACCTGGATGAAAACAATGGACGGGTACTCTTGTATAGGGGAAGGGGAAGCTACTACAAATATTGTCAAAGAGATTATACATGATTGTCTTCCTTTTGTAGATACATTCCAGGTAAAGAGGAGTCCATTATAATACATTTTACTGCATAAGATAGGTTGAATCGATGTTATATGTAACTCACTATTTAGATTCAATTCACTGTACCCACTGGCTGTCCAACCATGAATTCATTAAATAGCTCATGCAGTTTTGTATTGTGAACGAATAGAACTTTTACCAGTTAAAATAAATGCTTCGAAGAAGTTTTATTTGCTAATTACTCAAGCATAGTTCTTGCGTATAAAAACGTAAAAGGTGGAAGTTGTTTTGTTGTTTCTTCTTTCAAGCTCAATGCAGGTATCTTCATAAGAAGCATTTATTATAATATAATTATGTATGCTCATTTCTTAATATACATCGTTAGGAAATTAATTAATTGGTAACAAAAGGGCAACTTAAACAAATATCTTGCTAATAATACCCAATTTACCGTAACCTTTCCATAACGTCCTCCTTTGTAAGGTTATTTCAACGATAATTTTTACTATCAGCTGCAGACGGACAATGCTGGTTCCCGGGAGTCTAAAAGTTCAAAGAAAAAGAAGAAGCAAGGGGGGTACCAGGAGATCAGCCATGGTATGAGCTCACAGCGGAAGGTTCACCACCAGGCCAATAACAAGCTAGTCACTGTAGCCTTGGATGGTAAGATAATGTTTAGAGTTAACTGGAGAACACCAACCTACACAACCATTCAAGCCTTGCTAAGGGTACCAAAGTAAGTGTCCACAGTGCACGTACACTTGTCCTATAGCCCTTTCACAGTGCACGTACACTTGTCCTATAGCCCTTTAACAGTGGACATACACTTGTCCTATAGCCCTTCCACAGTGCACGTACACTTGTCCTATAGCCCTTCCACAGTGCACGTACACTTGTCCTATAGCCCTTTCACAGTGGACATACACTTGTCCTATAGCCCTTCCACAGTGGACGTACACTTGTCCTATAGCCCTTCCACAGTGCACGTACACTTGTCCTATAGCCCTTTCACAGTGCACGTACACTTGTCCTATAGCCCTTTCACAGTGCACATACACTTGTCCTATAGCCCTTTCACAGTGGACATACACTTGTCCTATAGCCCTTCCACAGTGGACGTACACTTGTCCTATAGCCCTTTCACAGTGCACGTACACTTGTCCTATAGCCCTTCCACAGTGGACGTACACTTGTCCTATAGCCCTTTCACAGTGCACATACACTTGTCCTATAGCCCTTCCACAGTGGACGTACACTTGTCCTATAGCCCTTTCACAGTGCACGTACACTTGTCCTATAGCCCTTCCACAGTGGACGTACACTTGTCCTATAGCCCTTCCACAGTGGACGTACACTTGTCCTATAGCCCTTTCACAGTGGACGTACACTTGTCCTATAGCCCTTTCACAGTGCACATACACTTGTCCTATAGCCCTTCCACAGTGCACATACACTTGTCCTATAGCCCTTCCACAGTGCACATACACTTGTCCTATAGCCCTTACAAGTGGTTGAAGATGTAGGACGTGTGAATACTTTGAAGCTTTTAATGCAATTTTCTTGTTTTTGAATTACGTCATGAGGAGAACTAGTAGATTGCAACAAAGTGAGTGTCCTGCTCCAAGATAGTGTCAGACTATCAGACTACTGGAACAATCTTTTATACAAGCTACATGTAGTGAGTTTAGTAGTAAGACTAACTCTCAGCACCCAACAATTTATTTTTGTCTTATTTTCGCATCAGTCTTAAAGAGACCTTAAACTGCCAAATACACTGAAGTGAGATGTTTTGGACTGAAAATAGGGTGATGATGATAGCAGCCTGGTCTTAATATTGAGTGATCTTAGTAACCTAACATTTCTTTACAATAAAATTGAAAATAGATATGTTTCCTTTTTTAGCACTGAACTGGTTGCTGACAACTTCTGGGAGTTCAATATCAAGAAAGTCCATCCAGGTAGAATACCACAAACTGTTGTTTAGTTGTATCCATTGTGCTTCAGTGCAAGTTTAGTAGTTTTTGTGGAAATGGTATTTGCTCAAGGAAAAAGAGGTTTTGATCATAAAATGGTCTTGATCTCAGACAAGGAGGCATGTCATGAAACAAATACTGTATCAATGAATTGGCTATATGTTGGACTTAAGTGAGAGATAAAAAAATAAATATCTTTACATTGTTTATTTACTCCTTGATGAAGATTAAATGAAGTGGAAACTAGCTGACATTATTATCAAGGAAGTAGTGTACATAATTTCCACTTATTCTATAGCCCCAATGAGTCTTTTTATATGCCGGACAATTGAACATTTTCAAATCTATAATGAATTTATTTTGTATTCCATACCCTATAATGAGCAGGAAGAGAGGATTTTGACAATATTCGTTCCTCTGTAAGGCTATTAAATGAGACTTGTCTGTCAGTGATTACTGTTTATCTTCTCATCTTTAGGAAATCCAAGAGTTTGTGATCAAGACCCTTGTACAGGTGCAGCAATCGGGTCAGAAGCCAGTGCCGTACTCCTGTCCTACATGTAGATCTGGCCTGTATAAAGTACTCGTTGCCTGTGTACTGATGCCCCACCCTGCAGCCCCATCACCACTACAGTGTGCCATAGGACTGTTGAAATCTGGATGCCAAGATAAGAATTTAGAGGTAGATGGAGAAAAATATATATGGAACATGAATGCAAAAGTTGTCTATTCAACAGCAATTAGAAACCCTTTTCTTCTTTCGTCTTCAATCCTGTCCTTGTGTGTTCAACATTGCTCAAGTAACGAGCAGAACAAAAACTGGTGGCCGTTTCATTAAGAGTCCTAGGGCCGATATCTCATCTAGGTAGATGAACTGACCAATTGTAGAACAGTATTTCATACTTTGATACAATATTTATACCTAGGATTATTGATGAACCGAGCCCAAGAACCATGGACTCCCAAATACCCAAAATCTCTTTGAAACGTTTACACAAATAGCTATAGTTTAAGAAGCCTCACAAATTTCATAGATTGAAAAATAGCTTTAATTGTACTCCTGTATTTATGTAAGGCTTCTCTGGTATTATTATAATGTCAGACCTTATTGGATCATCCTTTGGACGTAATCTGAAAATGTCTCTATCTTTCCAGGTATCCTCATCGTGTGTTCAGTCCATGAGAATATTTGAAACTTTGATACATCCAAGAGTACCTTGTTTGAACGGACCAGTGGTTTGTGAACACGTGTTGAAAGTTGACACTCAGCAACATTCTGGAGTCCTGAATAACACTGAAAATGTTACTGAAAGTGCTAATGGACCAAGCGATACTGTTCTTAGCGATAGAAATGGTAAACAAAGTTTGAATCTGTACAAAGGGCATGGCAATGATAGATCCAGTGAGAAAAGGAAACTGTCAAGTGAGCACAATGAACTGTTTGCTGAGAAAAAGACAAAACATGCTGACACAAATGTTGAAAGTGTTGAAGCTATTGAAGTAACAGAGGCCATGGAAGCTGAGGGCAATGAACTTAATGATGATGATGATCATAATGAAGAAGATGATGACGATGATGATGTGGAAACTATTAGTGACCCATCAGAATCTGTCGCTGAGGCTAATCTTGGAGAATTAGAACCAGAACTTACAGCAACTAGAGTAGATATAGATGAAGCTGAAATAGATGACAGTGACGATGAAGAGATTCCAGATGCTTCAAGTAAAACACAAACAAAAGATTTGGAGATATTAGGTGAAGAAAATGTAAGTAAACAGTACAGTACAGTATTTATAAAACACATTTCCTATAATTTGTTTAACCATTGGTTAATATGTAAGTGCTGGTGGTTTATACCACTGTAAATAAACTGTTCACTCTTTTCAAAGTTTATCATTAAAACTGTTTTGCTGACTGTGACTACATTTTGCTGACTGTGGCTACACTTTGCTGACTGTGACTACATTTTGCTCATTGTGACTACATTTTGCTAACTGTGACTACATTTTGCTGATTGTCCCTCCATTTTGCTGACTGTGACTACATTTCACTGACTGTGACTACATTTCGCTGACTGTGACTACAGTTTGCTGACTGTGGCTACATTTTACTGACTGTGACTACATTTTGCTGACTGTGGCTACACTTTGCTGACTGTGACTACATTTTGCTGACTGTGGCTACACTTTGCTCATTGTGACTACATTTTGCTAACTGTGACTACATTTTGCTGATTGTCCCTCCATTTTGCTGACTGTGACTACATTTCGCTGACTGTGACTACATTTCGCTGACTGTGGCTACATTTTACTGACTGTGACTACATTTTGCTGACTGTGGCTACATTTCGCTGACTGTGGCTACATTTTACTGACTGTGACTACATTTCGCTGACTGTGGCTACATTTTACTGACTGTGACTACATTTTGCTGACTGTGGCTTTATTTTGCTGACTGTGGCTACATTTTGCTGATTGTCCCTCCATTTTGCTGACTGTGACTACATTTCGCTGATTGTCCCTCCATTTTGCTGACTGTGACTACATTTCGCTGACTGTGATTACATTTTACTGACTGTGACTACATTTTGCTGACTGTGGCTATATTTTGCTGACTGTGACTATGTTTTGCTGACTCTGGCTACATTTTGCTGACTGTTCATTTTGCTGAATGTGGCTGCATTTTGCTGATTGTGGCTACAATTTACAGACCGGCTACATTTAGCTGACTTTTGGCCCTAACATTTGGTATGGTTTAATCTAATTAGTTTGTATGCACTGTTCCATTAACACAGACGCTCCAAGTAAAATACATAGGAAAGAGTTGGAAATATTAAATGAAGTAGTAAGATCTTACAAAATACCAAGTTATATTACCACATTATAATAAACAAAGCAAATGGCCAAACAAACCTAATATCTAGTGCTATGACTTCATCTTGTTATACAGTTTGTGAAGTGGATGTTCAAAGTCTTTTAAACTTTTCTGGTTGATAAAGTTAATTAGTGTAAGTGTGAAGCCCTAAATTTTAGTTTTACTGTTTTCTTGGCATCTTGAAGAATGAATCAGTTTTGATGTTGTGTATGAGATCTATAAAACACATAAATTTCCTATTATTCATTTTATCACTGGTTCGTTCATAAGTAAAACTTCATTTATTGTATCATTTGGCTGAGTTTGGCAGACTTTTGGATTTTGCCATGGTATAAACGAAATTGAATAGTGGCAAATCTCGTTGCAGCGTTCAATTAAAATCTATGTTACAAAGCAAGTTCTGTCAAATATGTTTTCATTGTATTGCCATCAAAGAGAAAGTGAAAGGTATAATATGAGAGTGTTTTTTTCTTTCAGTCAAAACCAGATGAAAACTTCGACAAGATGCTGTCAGCGTTTGTTGATGCTGGACCCGACTCTGATTAGTGTGTGAGACTTATAACCTCTAGTGTTTCTAGTGTATGAACCAAACAACTGAACTTATCCTGATAAAAAGCAGAACTGAATCTGTGCTTATAGTAAAAGAACATTCTCCACAATGTTTCTGCAGGAGTACAGAAGACAAGTAAGGTAACACCTGTAGTTGATGAAAGATCTCAGCAGTCATTCCTGAGCCATGTGGTTCAGACCTCACACTAGTTAGTTATACATCTTTAAAGAGCATTCAATAGCAGTTCTAGATTCTCTTTATGCAGTCTTGCACAGAAATAATAATGGAAACCAAATTTATAAACATGCACTTTCTCAATATTTAAGAAAAACAGATACAATTGCAGAATGTTGGATCACAAGTTTGCACGGAAATAAAAATACAAACACAATTTATATAGCACTTCAAATTTAAGAAATACGGATCGTTTTTATTCGAAAGTTGTAAAATGTTATTTTTAGATGCTTTGGCCATATATTTTTTTATTAATAGATTTACGGATTTTTTTCCTAAATGTCGACGGTAGGAGGGAAAATGAAAATAAAAAATAAAGATGTACACCAAAAAGTACCGTTTTGATATGTTACTTTAGTACATGACTTTGTATAGTCCTTTATACCTCGAAGAAACACATAAAAATAACATTGAATTCTTAAATTTAACATCATGTTGTGCTGTACAGTCCTTAGAATGTAAAGTTCACAATTTTAATTTAATAGCACTTTGTATATTAAATATCCAAACATCATTGTTTTTGCTTCTTCGTTTTTTTTAGCATTCCGAGTTGATGGTTTTAAGCCACTGTTGAAGCAGGAGAGGCAGATAGGTCTCACAATACTGAAACAGTCTCTCAATTGTCTCACTTCATCATTGACAATGACCTCAATATCCCCACAATGGTAGCACACTGCATCGAACGTCTGGGTTATTCCTGTAAAATATTTTTTTCTACGTGTATAATACTTTATAAATAAAATTAAAATGGTTGAGACTTGTAACTTTCAGAATATGAAATAAAAATTTCATACTACCCAAGATCATTACAGATGGCAATATACCAGACTGCAGTACTTTTGTAGTATTACTTGGACTTTAATATTCATTGGGTTACAATCATAGTTTGCACTAAAAAATGCACTAACCTGAATAGTATGCTGCTTCGATGGGAACAATTCATCCCTTCACAAACGATCACTTTGTCATGCAGTCCACCGGTAAGGAAGCGTGTATTTCCACAAACATACATCAGTTCCTCTTGGATTCGCATCACAGCCTGTTCTTCCTGTCTGGTTTATTTTGAAACAGAAAAACCACACTCCACACAAAGGGCAAACTTTACCTGTGAAATAGTATTTGAGGCTGCAACCACAATGTTTGTTCAAGATATAAACAATAAGAACAATGTCAGTTAATAATGTACGACACATGACTTCTTTAAATGTGGTCAGAGTATGCAAATGTTCACAAGTATGAACAAATATATATACTGAACCAGCATTTCACAACAAAATGAGCATGATGCTTAATAGATAAAGTTTGTATTGGTATTAAAATGGACAACTTTAAGGGAGAGTTAATTTAACTATATCATTATTATGCTGTTAAAATTATATCTGTGACACCTGATTTTTAGTTGCAATATTATTATCTATTAATAATAACATGGCACAAAAGTATAAAGGTACCAAATGCTTCACAGTTAATGATTACTAAAGCACACTTTGATCCCCACAACAGAATATATTTTAGCAATATGCAAGTATTATATTGGTGAGAAAGATATATATAATTCCAGAATCAGGTTGTTTTTAGTACACAACTGATTTCAAAAGAACATTTTCAGAATTACTAAAAAAGACACACCACACCGCCTTTCCAAAATATGTTTGTTCATTCAGGATATGTGTTGGTTTACAAGATACAATCATAAGACGAAATACTTGTAGTTGTTAATGTATTATTTGGCTGACCAAACATTTCAAGATTTCAATAAAATTTAAAATATTTACACAGAATTGCTTTTTATCACAAAACCACATTAAAAACTGTGTGCCTATTAAAACAAAACTTAAAATTTCTTTAAAAAAAACTTATATGGTATGGGAATATATCTAGAAGCAGCGTCTTTCTCAGTTTCATCCGACATGTAATATATATATCATAAAACTAGCTACAAGCATATTAACCAGATGCGTAAACAATGTATATCAAAGCAGACGGTTATATGACAGTATTTTGAGTCATTCTACAAAACTTAAAATCTGCATAATATATTTTGATATGATTGAAAAAGAGCTCGTAGACACTATATAGTTAATTAAAGTAAAGGTAGTGATTTTATTGGCTAATTTTAGCTTTGTAACTGTTCAAGTAATATTATACTCATATTTGATATTAAAGAAAATGAATGAACGTATAACAGACAGTTAATATATCAACAAATAT
>ENA-OREC01002061-OREC01002061.1-marine-metagenome-genome-assembly--contig:-NODE-2061-length-10785-cov-12.397740_pt1 | contig 10785 bp, 5 predicted proteins | sample MGYA00248626_ERZ508543 | MGnify/ENA primary metagenome ERZ508543 (study PRJEB26211, sample SAMN05518279) | marine metagenome | isolation source: Puget Sound, Washington, USA | host: Bankia setacea...
TATACCAGATCTTATCCATTACATTATTTTCTTATCTTAATTCTTGAGAAAGAGCCAGTATTTCCCTTTTCAATGTTTCAATGGTCAATGGGGATTGAACCTGGGACCTCCCGCACTCTACTACTAGGCTATCGAGGAGGCGGTATCTATACTTTTATCATTGGAGGAAACTAAGAATCTCTAAGTAAGTAGCGTTTTTACACCTTGCTGAACGGGTAATGTCAAGTGTATGTACAACAGAAGGAATAACAATTAGGTTTATGAACATCAAGTTAATAATGACACGCTTAAGATTGCGAATAAATAATTTCCCTGTCAGTTTTTTACTAAGTAGCCAGAATTCTCACTCACATAAAAATCTAGAAATCTCTCAGAGCAAGTAAGGTGCTGTTGCCATTGTCAAAGAAGCTAGCTATAATGAACTTACCTGCCAATATCTTCACAAACAGCTGTGGTTCCATCAAGCTGGAGTAACAAGTTGGTTTTCAATTGTCTCTTAGCACTCTCAAGTTCATAGTCAGACACCTGGGTGCACAGTCTCATCCTGAAATACAATACATACAATACTAGTCAGACACCTGGGTACACAGTCTCTTCCTGAAATACAATACATACAATACTAGTCAGAACAATACTCCCTTCTTGATTGGATGGAAATAAAGATAATTGATGCAGTCAGTTAACAAAGTCGAAAAATCAATGTTCAGTAGCCTGAATTTACATATGATTATAACGTATCTGTAAGTCACGACTTTTTCATTTCTTTACATACAATATACATAAAACATACAATAACTCCTACCAGGCATTGATGTATTGGATCTTTTTTCAAAACTTACCACTCTTCCTGTACAACGTGGCACATGTCTTCTACCAAGAGCCTGTCAGCTACGTAGTATACACCCCTGAAAAACAAAACTCTTTTAATGTAACAACGTTCATACCAGTACATGTTAAGGTAGAAAAAAAATGTCCTTGTCTAAATCAAAGGGGTAATGATTATAGTTTAGTACAATTACAGGGCACAACAATTATATGCACCCTGTGGTCCTGACCAGTGATTTTAGATGCAAAACAATTGGAAGTTTAGGTATAATATTCATAACTCTACCATACGCTATTGTGAGCAGAGTGAGTAGATTTTCTATTTGTTTGTGCCCTGGTTTAAAAAGTAGTCTTCTATTGTACTGTAGTTTCCTTGGATCACCTACCAAAGGCCAGTATCTGTGTAGCATGTGTTGAAAGCCATGTAGCTGTGACATGTGTTCTTCTCTGCACTCTTACTGGCCAGATGGTTGACAAGGTTGACTCCACCACCGCAGGATCTATCCCAGGATCCCATAGCTGTGCTGGCTACCATGAGGGCGATGTTGTCTACATTCTCCCATGCGGCTCCCTGTACGGCAATGGCAACGTGGGCAAGGGGCATACTGTCTTCACGGTACTTCATCTATAACACAAGATGAGTGTCAACTATGAACATGAGCTCATTTTGATGAAAGTGAAACTTTTACCCAAAGAAATCTAACCTATATCAAATGACATTATGTTTATGATTCTAATTTGATACTGATACTACCCAACATAATACAAAACTTGTAACACATCAACCCCTTTTGAAAGTTATTAAGCCCTTTGAGAAAAGCTAAAGGTATTTTTTTTAAATCCCCTCAATCATTTTCTAAACATATTTCAACAACACATATATACTGTTGATTGTTCAGACATACAGGTTAACACTAGCTGCTGAAGAAACCAAACATTGCCCCAAGTCTTACCTCACTTCCAGTGTATCGTACTGGGTAGAGAGCGGCCAGGTCTGTGCCAGCCCCAGTCTTCAGATGACCAAAATATTTCTCTCCCAAATCCTTCAGTTTCTGGTGGTCAACACCTTTAATAACAGAATAAGATATTTCATTTTAATTTCAAAACCACAATACGAAAGTAAAGACTTAAGAACAAACGAAAGACAGGATTTGTATCCTCAATTCACCAACAAACACTCAATTTGAATTCCACATTTCCGAGCCAAACACAAAGTAGTTCTAATGAGTCAGATGTCTACCATTTCTGGATTTAAACTCTGTGAGAAAGAAGGGGATTGAAGCATAACTGAATGGCATACAAACCCAAACAATACTTGGACAATCGGTTCATTGTTGTATGCAGTAACCATCTCGATCAGCAATTCTTATCCAATCTTCCAAACGTATAACTAATGAGTAATAGTAAAATGATTTGTATAGCCAGGGGGGATACTACAAAAGGGTTCTATCTGCTCCTTTATTAACTACCATTTACAATCCTTTGATATGCATTATACAACAGTTAAATAAGGTGTAATACCTCCAGCACCAGCAAGTACCATTCTGTCACCAGTGTAGTGTGTGTTGATGTAATTCTTCATGTCAGACTGCTGTAATGACCTGAGAACACACAATACAGATTATTAACGTCTGCCATTTGTACAAAGCTCAGATCTGAGATATAACTTTTCCCCCATTTTTTATAACAATTCTCACTTCTTGCAATGATTTTTTGTTAGTTTGTAATTTTGATTGGGACATCTACATACAGTAAAATAGAAAGCACCCTCGAAATCAGCTTACAAACAAGCATTCTCTACAAACTAACTTGTAGTAGAATTTAACCTTTAAATTGAAAGGTAGTAATTTTTTACTAGTCCAAATTTGTTCTTTGTCTTGTACAATGTCCAATTTTTTAACTGGACTGACTTATTATTTGCCCTACAGATCGAGGTTGTCAGAAAAGACTGCTCTTAGCTATTATAATGTAAAGAAATACATCACAGAAGGATGTTGACATACTGAATGTTTTCTGTGGGTCCTAGGATTGTGTTTCCTAGTGGAGTTCCCTGAAAGGCTGTGGCATGGAGGTAATCAAAGGCTACTTCCTGGAGATTGAACGAAACCTCCTGAAATATTCAACATTGGATGGTAAGTGGATGATATGGTACTTCAATACAAGAAAGTTATGTAGTGCACTAAACAATGTGATATACTGTCCTCAGATTTAAATTTTACTCTTGAAAGAAAACAACCTAACAGAAAGTTTGTTTTCACTTTTGTTCTACAAAGCGTTCAGATTCAATATTATAAGTGGAATTTTATTTAGTGATGTATAATATTTGTTCCATAGTATGCAAGTTTAAACTTTCATTTTAAAAGCATATTGATCATATCTACGTTTGACTAAACGGCTTACACTACATCACTTTATATACATAAACTTGTAACTAAATGTTAGAAGGACAAGGTCATCTGTAAAGTGTAGGAAACATACCTGCATTTCACGGAGAATGACGCCACGTTCTCTCTCAATTTCATTCTTTCCTAGTTTACTGTTCTGTGTAATGTCAGCTAGAATTTCTACAGCTGTAAATACAAACACCATGAACAATATTAACACAAATGCGATGTGTACCTGCCTCTTATTAGAAATAGCTTTGCTTGACAATTCTTTCTTGTAAGAACTGTCATCTGAATCAATCTATTGCTAATATCTTTGAAAGACACATTTTTAAGTTTCAACATAACCTACCCTTTTCAAGATCTTTTGTGAAGCATTTCGCATAGTAGACTGTTTGTTCTCTGGAAGTGTAAGCATTTAGGTGAGCTCCCATGTTCTCAACTTCCAGTTCAAGGTCCCGTTGTGAGCGCTTCTCTGTTCCCTACAAACACAGTGATGGATTGTATTATTTTGTTAGGTAATATGGAGCCTAACCATGCAGTATAAAAAGTTACTGACTTGTAGTAAGGTTTTAATTTTGTAGTTATTATCATAAAGATTCTAAGAACAAGAACATTTTTATCCGGTGAATGAATCTAGCAATGCACTGTGACTCCATTATAAGGTGGTCCTATATAACGCAGACTCCATTATAACGCTGTCACCGCATGGCTCCCAAATATGTTTCCAGTATAATGTGTGAAAATGTCAGCAGACGATCGCGGTATTACATAATGCAAACTGAAATCCGTACTCCCTGTGTATTTCTTAGCCGAGTTTGACACCAGTTAATCTTCCCTGGGGCAGTGTCACTCGATATATAATGCTTACGTAATCGGGGATCATGTGTAATTATAAGACAATTGAGCAAATTTTATTTACAGAATAAAACTGACGCGGCAAGTGGAAAAATGATAATGATGATTAACAATGCTGGCCATGTCTTTCAACTTTGCATAAGCACAAAAAGAAAATAAAAGCTTCAAAACCTGAAAGATCAAAGCGAAAGCCTGTGCAAAGAAATATGCGTGTTATATGTGGGTGGGGCATTTGTTTCTGTATATGAAAACCTGGTGGTCGCGTTAATGATTTTGATAAATTTGAACAACGGCCGCGTGTATTTAACTTGGTCGTTATAACACAATTTTTTTCCTGTGGACTCTGACGACCGCGTTATAATGTAGTCACAGTGTAGAGAGTAAAGCAATAGCATGACCTTGATGTACTTGCTTGAATCTATGCTTTATTAATGTTTATAACCTACCTTGAAAATCATGTGTTCAAGGAAATGAGCAACGCCATTTGTCTTTTCTGTTTCATATCTGCTGCCAGCATTGATGAACAAACCAACCTGTTGAAGAAAAAAGACATTAAAAGCTAGATACAATATTATCAAAAATGTCAAGGCTTGAAACTTTAGTGTTAGTAATGAATGATAAGTTTTTCATGTGCTGTCAATAAGTAAGTTTAAAAAAATTCTTGCTATGTAAAAGCCTTCGTTGTCAGTCCATATATAGGCCGTCATTTAAAGAAGTATTGAATGGTCTTTAAAATTAAAGGCCTAAACAAAGTTTGGAGCATGTCACTTTATAAAAAGTTCAATTTTGATAATAAAAATAAAACAACTAAAGTAAGTATAGTTACCGTGCAGGTGGCACCACCAGAATCCTCAGATGCAACTCGGAAACCATTTTTCAGGTTGGATTCATTGGTCTCTGGCAAATTAATGACCGCTTGCTTGAAGTCTGTTGAGGACCATCTGTTACTAATAGCACCCACGCTTCCCCAGACCTGTTGTAAAACATAAAGAGTTTAAAATAAGTCTTCAAATCCAAATGAAAGACACCAGTTTCATCATCATGACAAGGCGTAACCAGTAGTGGCAACAGATGTTGGTCTGCTGGATATGACTTTCTATCCCATAATGACTGTTATAGCCATGTCTTAAAGTTAACCTTCATGCAAGTAATGCAATTATAGATGGATTCGAGATTATCACCTTGTATAAAGCAAAGATATGTCTTGTTAAAGTTGTTAATTATGGTTTGTATTGGACTTGTATCTCTTTGGACCCCAATCTATATTGATGAAACACTGGTTATTTCTTCAGTCCAGACTCTTTGAAACTCTGAGCAATTGGCCAATGTTGCTGTACCAAACACTGATGACCCCACATTTTAGAACATACAACTGGTTCATTATCAGTTTATTACTTCTGAACATCACTTGTATTGGTCAGATGTACACAAAACTGCAAAAAATGATAGCTAGTGCAAAACAAGTCAAACGACGAAACGTCCTCCTGTGTGTCCTAGGCTAAGTCACGTCCACGGTTCAACATCTGCAACTTACACCGAGAAAACTTAAACATGCTGGTCATAAAACTGAACACAACGATACACTTATCACCAACATGATATCGTTGATACCTGCTGTAGATTCACAGTGGCCGTCCTTTTCTAAGATTAAAGAATTGCCGGTCTTAGACAAGCGGGTGGGGTAACAGGATTTCGCGATGTTAAGACATATTGCATATTTTGCTCAAAACGACTTGACTACTAGTGAATCCGAATATAAGCATTGATAAATAGTTAATTAACTTACCTGTTTAGTCTTAGGCAGCGTTTTGACAAGCGAACTTGTCACATTTAGAACTCTTGATGCCATGTTTCGGCAAAGGACAAACGATCTGCGCATGCGTCGGGGATTACATCTATCTCGTACACAGTCTAACTTGCATACATACAATGAACTCAGTAAATGTTAAATCAAATATTTTGCTTGGGTGTGTTTATTCTTTATTTTAAAAGTTCCTTTCTTTTAGAACACATGTTGATAAAAATATATTGTTTGTGTTGTTGTATGATACTGAATACATAGACATTTACACGTAAACCAGCGAACTACGTACATGTATGTGATCAGCGACCGTATTACGTCCCTTGATTATACGTCATGTATAGTATGGTCAGTGCGTATACATGTATTCTTAAATGTGTTGGATAGAAATGTGTATTTACAGTTATCAATGCTATTGTGAATTGTTTGGAATATTCTACGATAGTTTACATAGTGAGGTATTTACTCTTTATCGCGTCTTTGTAATGAGAGTATCCACTGTTTAGGACGGTACGCTATGAACGAATGCAGGAACATAAGTATTTAAGTTATCTAAGGTAAACATTGCACCCTTTTGAATGTGGTGGACACTAAATATCTATTTTGTCTTTGTGGTCGAGTTTCATCATTGTTTCACGAACCTCTTTACAGAGGACCACGAGAAACTGACTCATATGCGTCCCTAGAAGTAGGACCATATCTATCTAACCATTATTAGGCCTGTGTGTTACGTAATCTCAAAGGTGAACATCTAGTACATGTATATTACATGTATGAATCTATTTGAACACCACACGTTATCAGAGGAAATATTGTGTGTGAAATTTATACTAATTCTGGGATTTCAAGATAAAAGAAATAATGGGATCTACATCATCTAGTCCAAACCAAACAGAACTAGAGGAACCAACGTTTACGAAGGGTCATGAAGATCTCGTTAAACCTCTGTATGAAAATGGAAGATACCAAAATCCATTCGATACACACGAAGAAAGAGGATTCATGGATTTGCTTGGATTAATGAAGGAGGTAGCAACAAATGACAAAAGTGATATTCCATGGAACGACAAAACAGTAAGTTGTGTAGTTGTGTTTTAATTTACTAATATTTATACCAGTCATTATTCAAACTATTTGCTTTCCTTGTCTATATATCTTTACATTACATCCATTCGTTTCAAATGCGCTGTATATGTATATCGAAGTCACGATCGAGTACTCGCCAAAACTCTATATCTTCTAGAGATGTCAAATGTAATCATTTCAGTGGCTATATAACGATTGATGCGAACATAGAGTTGACAGAAGCAGTAGCACTTAACTGCTAAGTACTGCTACTGCAAACTTTACGTGCGTACGTACATGTACGAGTGATATAGATTCAAACATATCGAGAGATTCAATCGTCAAACTAAACTTGACTATTAACCCGACCTAGTTACAACACATGCATTAAAGGTCTTCAAATACACGTAGGCTAAGAAGTGTAAGCTAGCTGCAACTGTCGACAAGCGCATGATCAATACTACGCCGTCCCGTAGGATTTAATGCCAATTAATGTACATTTTGCAAAGCATTCCAGATATTTATGATTGAATTGTTTATACAATTAATGTCAAATAGGCCTATTTATGTTCGGATATGGTCTCAGTACGTAGCTTACCATTATAGTATGTATACTTGTGTCGTGTAACACCGTAGAATAACACTGTATCATCTACTTACAGGAACTAGACAAAACCCTTCCAGTATTTACACCAGATTTGGAGAAGTTGAGTAACCCACCCCAGGACAAGGTACAGTTGATGTGGGTTGGGCACGCATCTGTGTTGGTGCAGTTTGATGGCATATCTGTCCTTACCGACCCAGTATGGGGCTATAGATGCGCACCTACTGCAAAAATAGGGCTCGGACCCAAACGGTATCGTAAGCCACCATGTAAAATAGATGACCTACCGCAACTAGACGCCGTGGTGATCAGTCATAACCACTACGACCATCTAGATCATGAATCCGTCGTCAAACTGGTAAGATCAGTGTGATAGGTCCATATGTAGCATGTACATAAACTGTGAAGTCTAGAAATGATATGTATGCGGACTTTGAAATAACGCACAATACGCTAACAAGGGTGCGTTAATTATGTTACAGGAATGTGAGAAATAACAGGAATATGCGAAAAAACGTCTTATAAATCAAATAACTTCTTTTTTAAAAGTCCAATTGGTTTTGTGTTTATATAAGTTTTAAAATGTACAGAAATAAATGTATATACGAAGTTTGGCGGTCCTAGATATAGAAAATGTTTTAGAGCGATTTTTTGTTATTTTCGAACTAGGGAAATGTAATTGTTCTAAAGAAATGTGATATTGCAAGTCGAATAACTCTTTATGTTTTACCTAAATGATACCTCTTTTCCTTGTTATCTAACAGCGTAATCTAAAGAACTAAACACCATCCTCAGAACTATTTAAAGAACTCAATTGGCAAACATTCCCAGAAAGAGTTACATATCAAAAAGCAATTTTAATGTATAGAATAATTAACAGCATATGTCCTGATTATTTAAAAAAACTATGTCTTATATACTTCTGACGTATCATGTCGAGATACTAGATCTAACTGTAACCAACTGTATACGCCAAATCCTAATTGCGAACTTTTCCACGAGTCCTTCATGTACTCTGGAGCTGCCATCCCTACATGTTAAAAATGCAACTTTGGTTAACACTTTAAAATCTCTATATCTAAAATGGAAATGCTTAAATGGCCATTGAATTATTAGTATTACTACTGCTAATCTGATTCTGTATTTTGTAATGATTTAGTCAATGATTGTTGATTGATCTAATCAATGCACACTTCATATCTTTTCTATGACTTGTATGGTTTGGTACTGGTGTCCTCTTAAGTATATTATTGTCTCTTATGGACTGCAACAACTCTAGTGCCATTATCTACACATGAAGGTTAAAGTGTATTACCTACTAAATTGTATTGGTTATTTATCCCCTGACTCGCCCACCTCATGTCTTATAAGGGCCTTGGTACCATATTATAGTAATTTATTATTGTTGTTAAACCATGTTGTTATTATTGTTAAACTATGTTGTGTTGATGGCCTTATGGAAGATAGATGTATATCTAATAAGCACTCTCGTTAATAAAAGTCTTTGTTTTTACGGTTATCGTCCATATCGTTTATTTTTCGTTCAAGTGTTCTTGACCTGATACTTCAAGCTAGTGTTGATGTCTAGTGTTCTTACATCTTAAAGTGTATAGACTTGGTTTATAGGTATACTGTTGTCCTCGATGCTAAAACCAAACGTGGAAAAAGAAAACTCTGCACGAACATTAACACTGATCTAATTTACAGAACCGTAAGTTTGGTGGTAAGTTACGTTGGTACGTTGCTATGGGTCAGGCTGACTGGATGCGGAAGAATGGCTGTGAGAACGTGGTCGAGATGACCTGGTGGCAGGAACATTATCTAGAGAAGAATGGCAAAAGGTATATGTTCGCATCCACGCCCAATCAACACTGGTGTAAACGCACGATTACAGACACAAATAAGGTATAGATTAGTCAAAATTGGTATAGAAATATAGCTTACACTTTCTGTCAAATGCATAACTTGCCATTCATGAAGAATTCAAAAGTGGTAAACTGATCTAACCGGTTAGTCACTGAGTACTGATATAAGTGATGATGTTGGCTTTACCCATGTCTACTATATTATACTCGATAAGCTTGTAAGAACACCATTGGCGTTTACTTTGAAACATATTCAAAGCTCGTTATAAAAACTACCAATATAAGCGGTAGAAAAAACTGATGCACACGTGAATCGTAATACGAAAGATTTGTAAAAGGTGACAGCCTCATACATGTATAATATGTAAATGTTTGAACTTCTGGTACGTTTAGTAAGAGTGCATGTTATTATATGTTTAACTACATTCTCATTACAGGCCTTGTGGTGCAGCTGGGTTGTGAAGGGACCCTCTCATAGTTTCTACTTTGCTGGTGATACTGGGTACTGTAACGCATTTGAACAAATAGGCCGAACATATGGACCGTTTTCTTTGGCAGCTTTACCCATCGGTGCATACGAACCAAGGTCGGTATTCAAGTTGTATAGTCGTTGACATATTTGTGTGCTAATTACATGTATTCATATGGGAATATACTATTATATGTTGTCCTCTTTTCCCATCAGACATGTTGATAAAGGTTGATTCATTTCCCAGTTACATATATTTTTATTCAATTAAGGCACACTTATGTTTCAAGCTAGCTCTATGAAATAATATCGCAATAAAATAGATGTTTTATTTCTTTGACCTTGTTTAACTTTTATACTGACACAGCTTAATGTAACATCTAATACACGTATTTTACCGTTATAACCGGCCGTCCAATATCAAGTATGTTCTCTGTATTTTCCTCTGCTATCCATTCTGCAGATGGTTCATGCGACCTCAACACGTTAACCCGGAAGAGGCTGTGACCATACATCAGGAGATACAGGCAGAGATGTCCCTTGGAATACACTGGGGCACGTTCAAACTCACCACCGAGGTAAGACATACTATGTGGTAGCAAGAATAACGAAGGTACAGTTTCATTTTAAAGTGTTTGCTTGCTCTAGTCGAACTTTGTAGGTTGACTTTGATTGTGTAAAGTATGTAGATTGTTTTCTGGGTAAAAGAACACGGTATATAATGTTGTCAATGTTTGTGTACACATATCCGATACAGTCTTATACATTTAAAATATTATTTTAAACCAAATACAATTCTACGTTATCAACAAAGGAACAGAAGTTGTCGCATCCTATAACCCCTCCCCCCACACACACGCACGCACACACGCACGCACACACGCACCGCACACACACGCACCGCACGCACGCAC
>ENA-OREC01002062-OREC01002062.1-marine-metagenome-genome-assembly--contig:-NODE-2062-length-10782-cov-14.500607_pt1 | contig 10782 bp, 5 predicted proteins | sample MGYA00248626_ERZ508543 | MGnify/ENA primary metagenome ERZ508543 (study PRJEB26211, sample SAMN05518279) | marine metagenome | isolation source: Puget Sound, Washington, USA | host: Bankia setacea...
AGTGATACCGTATATCTACAACAGTATTCCAATGACATCTATGATTAGTAGTGATACCGTATATCTACAACAGTATTCCATTGTGAACAAAGCTTTAAGGCTATTTTAGCAATTACTCATCATAATTGAATCTCTTTTGGGCAGGCTTCAATGTGGAAACAGTGGAATACAAGAACATTAGTTTCACAGTGTGGGACGTTGGTGGCCAGGACAAAATTAGACCTCTCTGGAGACATTATTTCCAAAATACACAGGTAAAATCAGATGCTCCTTCTACATGTATTCCTTAGTTATGTAAATTGTAGTTTCAGCAAAAGTATTGAAAAATAATAAGAAAAGCAAATATACTGACCGTTGAATTAATCTACTCGGGACAAATGAAGAGGAAAAACTAATTTTGCATTAACAAAAAAATGCAAGTTCTTCAACAACAACAAACACAAAGATAAAGAACTCTGCTTCTGCTAAAGTCTAGACAACTCTTGTATGCTCTTTTTCAGGGGTTGATATTCGTTGTAGACAGTAACGACAGAGAAAGAGCTGATGAGGCCAAAGAGGAACTTAACAAGATGGTAAGAATCAAAAGAAATAGGTTGATACATTAAAAAGCTTTTGTAATACTGTTAAAAACACAAAAGTAAAACTTTTTGATGAAGTACAAAAATAGGTTGAACGAAACAGTAATGCCAGTTCAACATATTTTTAAAAAACCACAATGACTATGGTAACTCTCACGTGCTTCACATAAATGTATGGCAGCATTTTGATACAGGTGTAATCTGATTATCTCTAAACATTGTCTTAGTGTCCATATTTATTTGTTGTTGTTTTTTCATTGCTGTAAAATTTAAACTGAATGATGACTTGTCATGTCAATCTAGTTTTTATAAATATTTATTTCCATTGCAGCTTGGTGAAGACGAACTCCGTGATGCTGTATTGTTAGTATTTGCCAACAAACAAGATTTACCAAATGCCATGACGAGCAGCGAAATCACTGATAAATTAGGATTGAGCACACTTAGAAACAAAACTGTAAGTAATTGGCCTTTTTCAAAACAGCTGATCTTCATATTGGGTTGGCCACTATCTGTTTCATTTACAAATAAATCAGATTGGAAAGTGTTGAAATTGATGCACAAATGACTGCACGTGGCAAATGGACATGTCAGTGTTAGCATATTAATGTTAGCACTGCTCATATGGCAATCTTGAACAGAGTTTAAACTTTAGGACTAAGGAGATGAAAAAGTTGAACTCAACCTTAAGTCTTATCCAGACATATGACAAACCCGCTAACATGACAAATCTAACTGTAATTTAGATAAATAGTTTGATTATCTGTCATTGGTCAGCTGATTTTTAGTCTTATTTTTCTTAACCCTTTATCACCTTGTTTTGTACATGTTTTAGATTTAAGATTTGCTTAAATTATTAAAACAAACAATTTATTGTGTGATTTTTTTTCAGTGGTATATACAAGCGACATGTGCAACTCAAGGAAATGGACTTTATGAAGGACTGGACTGGTTATCTGCTGAGCTTTCTAGCCGATGAGTTGACTGGTGCACGGATTTCTCTTTTATTTCATTGTGGGACTCAAAACTGGATGTAATTGTGTTGACTAAAGGAGCATGCTGTGTTTAAAGTGGATGTGTCAGTGTTTGTTGCAATATAAGAGGATGACTGTATTCATCAGCTGATATTGTTTGTGTTCTTAGGTCTAATGTTCATTTAAGTATGACATTTATATAGTAGTCTCTTTATTGCACTTTGATATTGAAAGCTTTGAAGATATTATGTTTCTATAACAACACAGCATTTGAAGTTATAAAGTCAGCAGACTTTTGGTAAAGCCAGGTGTCATGAAACTATTTATTATTTTAATGTATCGGTTAGTTGCTTTGAGGCCAAATTTCCAGTTCTTTACATTGACTATGGAAACCCATATTTGTAGTTGATTACTTATGCTTTGAAATGGGGAACTGACAATAACAATGTGTATGGCAAAAAGTGTTTAACATCTTATGCTTGACAGACAAATGTTACATTTATACCAGTATGTTTACTGTGTATAGAATTGTACATCTGATTGATTGAATGATACATGAAGCTACAATATCTTTAAATAGAGAGTGATTGTCATGATGCATTACATTTGTAAAGGGAAATGTGATTGAATTTCCCTTTTAACTGAAGTCAGAAATCCGTCGTTCTCTTTATATTCACTATCCATTCCCCTTTCATGCTGTTCAGTGAAAGTATCGTTAACTTTTAATGATTAACCATTAACCAACATGTGTTAGATAGTTTTTCTTCTTACTGCAAGAATTCTTCATTAATTTCTGCACTTAAAGTGACAGTCTACAAGAAATTCACAAATGTCTTTACTTCATAAGTGTTAATAGACGTGATAAAATCTGGGGTTATGGGTTTGTTTTAACACTACTGTTGTGTTCTGTATAGGTGTTGTGTTTATATTGTTTATATGGAAGAAAGTGGGGGCCAGCTGTTTATACATTTTACAGTCCAAAACTTAGGTGAATGCTTGTTTGATTTTGTTGAAAAACTAAGGTTGAAATAGACACGCTTCGCTATTATCTATGATGTTGATACTCCTGCACAATGATAACATTAATCTCAGCATATTATTTGGAAACAAAGAATGATATTTGGATACGGAAAGTGTCTATATTCAAAAACAACTTTACACTGATGGAGCAAAACAATAGTCAAGGCACATTCACAGACTTTGTCTTCTGTAATGACTGTTCCTTCTTTGTGTAATGCTTAACTGTTTAAAACATTCTTTGATAAGTTGAGGAGTTTTGTTTTTCATATTATTTTCTTCTCATAATTATATAAAACTGTAAATATTCAGAGATTTTTCATATTCTTTTAACACAGCTATATATATTTGCTATTTACATCATATTGCTTACTTCATTACCAGAGCAACAGATAAGACTTATGATCACGGATAAGAAAAGATGTTTAACCCATGGCATTCAAAGTAATATCAGTAAATATTGGCAGTTTTTGGAGTTGTTTTTATACTTTATGGACAACAGCAAACAATAAAGATTCTAATTTAGATTTTTACTTTTGTCTTTATTTGTTACCAACTTACAAACACCTAGTTGCTTCTTTTCCTAAAACATAAAAAAGAAACCTTATCTATTGCTCTGAATATGTTTGAAAACTTTATTCTGCCTAGGCTATAATAGAAACAACTTTGCTTGTCTTGATTCATGCATTTGCCATTTGTTTTCTGTCATCTTATTATGATAAAAAAGCAACGTTTATTGAAAGTTGTTTGTTGCATATTCTGATCCGTGGATACAGAAGTTTGTTTTCTGAAGGTCACATTCCTTACAAATGTAGTTTCTGCACTATTTTGCAATGTTACTTTTCTTCATATACATTGTTTAAAGAAAGAATAATTTGAACTTGCATGTATACAACAACATCTGATAACATCAGCATTGTAGTTTTCCATGATCTTTTGAAACTGGATCTTGCTAATATACAGTGCACATAAGTATTCACATGTTCAATTTGTGAATTACATCCCTAAATATCAATGAACTTCTAGGTGTATGATGTATTGAGAGGTAACATTGTAGTTCAGTTTGTGTTCAGATGAAACAAAGACTTCTTTGTTAACTTGCTGCTATTGTATGATATATGTATGAAAATATTTGCATTGTACATTAAAGACTGGATTGCATGTGATAAGATTTTGTGCAGATTTGTGATTAAATAAATCTTGGAACTGTATGATGGTGTTTGTTTTAAAGTAATTTGACATATATTGGCATATTGATTTATCACAAGACATGTCCAACGGCATTAACAATTCATATTGGATTCTTTTCTGCGACCATTTATACAATGTAGTGCTTCCAACTTCCTTTTTTTTTAAACAAATCTAGACACTTTTAATTTCAGCTGTTATAAATATATTTAAAGTTTTGTTGTGTTGGACTGCCATACATTCTTGACATAGTTGATTGATTTTCACACACTGCTTGCTTAGACAAAACTGTAACAACATGGTATCCAGACCGTTATCTAGACAACTGCTATCTTTTATGTAAATAATCAGGTAATCATTGGCTCTTTTATCAAGATAAATATGATACTCCTATAAGTTGTGTTACACTGCATTCCTGTTGCCATGTTTCAGTGAAATACATAATAGTATTACTTATTGAAGTATTGAGATTATTGAAGTAGTAACCATAGATGAATTATGGTTCTTTCAGTTTTTGGCACCACGTAAGAGTCTTCCCTATTTCCTTTCAAAGCAATAACTTATTTCTCAATATCAATTTTACAAAAATGAAACAATTTATTTTGAACATGTTTTGTTAAAAGACACAGTGCTCCAACCATGAACTAAACTGCTTGAGCTCCATTGATTCCATCCAGTTCAAATGCTTGTTTTTTACTTTAAAAAATCAGCTGTGCTGCTGCACAAGAAGTAAACACTTCAATTATGTTAAATCCTATGCTAATGCATTGCCATCCAAAATGTCAATCAGTGTTCTTGTTACATGGTGCAGTGGGTTGCACGTCTGACTCGTAATGTGTAGGTCGTGGGTTCAAACCCCATCAAAGGCCCCCGTTGTTTCCTTGAGCAAGAAACTTTACCCTTGTTGCTTAGTACTGGTTGGTTCCAGTAACTGATTCGAGTGTGATTTCACAATCGAACTAAAATAAATTGAGTGCCTTATGGAAGATTGACTTAAATGTCAAATAAGCTCCCTGGTTAAATATCGTTAAAACCAAACCAGTACCGGGATTCCAGTACCGACCCGGCCTTTACCAACCACATCAAATCCACAATGGCTGCCACCATGAAACTGGGTCTGCGGAATGGCAGTTCTTACAGTAGAATGCTGTTTATGTGGCAGAGAAGTACGTATAAACATGTTTCAAACTTCATATTTGATGTACGTGTTACTTTGAAATGATGCATTATTAAGAATACTGTATAGCTAATTAAATCGGGACCTTGCTTTTGTCATTCAACACACTTAGAAAAATAATGGCAAAAAAATGAGATAACGGTTTAATAGCCACTTTTTTACAACTTTTACCGATTTGCTGGTGATGATGTAAATCCTTTTCTACAACATAAGGTGTTACACGATAATCATGCTTTGAATTTGGGATGAAATTCACCCATGACCTTGCATATTTTCCTTACAGATTCATCAGTGAATGTTAGTCAGAAATGTCAGAAGTCCACCAATAAAAATGGAGAAACAGATGTAACGAGGTAAAGAAACTGTACATGTGTAAATATCATTAGTGCATATAACTGCATATGGTTACAGAATCAAAGTTCAAGTACAACGTTAAATGTGTGTTTATGGTATGAACTGCAACATTTTGTTTCATGTTTATTTGTGACATCTTGAAAACAACAGCATTTAAATTTAAAGATGTGCAACAGTAAGGTGTCTTGGTATTAGGACGTTTACATCTAGGTATTATGAAGAGTAATCTAGTAAGTGTCCTAACTGAGAGGTAAGCAAGGGTGATTCACAGTAAACGCAAAATGAAAAATGCTTGACCCATAGACAAATTGTTATTTCATGGACTTACTAGTCACATCTGAAGGCAGTGTTCTAGACAAGAAATTTTGCATTATCGTGGCTTGGTACAAGAACACTAATATCTCAGTTTTTCAAAACAGACACATGTAGAATGAGGTATACTGCTGTATAAGTGTAACATTTCAGGACCAACTTGTAAAACTAAATACACTGCGACTCTATTATAACGCGGTCCTATATAACGTGGACTCCATTATAACGTGGTCTCCGCGTGGCTCCCAAATATTGTTCGAGTATAATGTGTGAAAATGTAAGCAGACGATCGTTGTATACACAATGCAAGCTGTGAAAATCATACTCCCTGTGTATTTCTTAGCCACCAGTTATACAATGCTTACGTAATCGGGGATCATGTGTAATTGAGCAACTATTGTTTACAATATAAAACTGCCGCGGCACGTGGAAAACGTGATAATGATGGTTAACAATGCAGGCGATGTCTTTAAACTTTGCATTAGCACAAAAAGAAATCACAAGCTTTACAGTAGATATGCGCGTTATATTTCATATTAATGATATTTTAAACAATTCATTATAGAAGTTTTTAATGTTTATGAAAAATCTTACAACGCGTGTACCTAACTACACGCAGATCTACTTCCCTTGGAGTACAGTAACGTCTGCTTGTCAAGGCAGTGGGCTAGCTTGTACTTGGACCGTTTCTATTTTTAGAACGCTAACGTACATGCAGACGCGTTTTCGTCACCAAAACAAACCATTTTACATAGGTATCTGAATGAAATAAATTCAGTAAATCAATTGCAACTCAATTATTCTACCAACATACACCTATAGATACCACGGTTTTATGAAAAGTTTGTGTGTTGTAACTATAAACTAAATAGACTGATGTCCCATACCAAATGACGGTGGGTGGGGCATTTGTTTATGTATGTGAAAACATGTGAAAGAGGTCACGTTAAAGATTTTGAGCAACGGTCGCGTGTATATAATGCGGTCCTTTTTGATGCGGTTTTTCCTGTGGACCCCGACGACCGCGTTATAATGGAGTTGCAGTGTACACTGACTAATGTCCCATACCAAATGACAGTGGGTGGGGCATTTGTTTACATATGTGAAAACCTGGTAGAGGTCTCGTTAACGATTTTGTTCAATTTGAACAACGGTCGCGTGTGTACAACATGGTCCGTTATATTGCAGATTTTTCCCTGTGGACCCCTACGACTGCATTATAATGGAGTTGCAGTGTATTAACTTTAAATGAAAATATGAAGTGTTTAGCATTCCATAGTCATTCACTGATTATCATTTCAGTAAAACACCACTGGTTGGTATGTCCAATAATGGAAGGACCCTGATGTGTTGGCACCCTGAACCACAGCACCCTTATGAACACACACAGGTGAAACTCATCATCTTAAAACATTTAGGTGGTATAAGTGGTGTAGACATTTGGTGTAAAACAGTTTTATGTACAATTGGGGGAAAAACTAGTTCTATGTGTCTTTAGAGTATTCATAGCATTATCAGAAATAGATTAAAGATCTTAAAAAAGATTAAATAACTAAGACGATGTGTGATGAATGATTAAACGTGGAATTGTGTTTGTATATCAGTATGTTTATATATGTAATCATCATAGTAATATTATTTGAGCATTGAAGGTACACAATTACCAAACCTCCATCAGTTGACCCTGTGGTGTATTTCAGCCTATGGAGTATAACAATGAGGAGTTGGCAGAAGGTAGATCTGTGCTAAAAGATGAAGTGATCAGAGCTTATGAGACAAGACATAGCCCTTCAGGACCAACTGTTCAGGAACTTTCTAGCATCACATATACGACTAAACATAGATGGTATCCAAGGTAATCATGGTTTTACACCTAATTGCTCTTTGTTGCTTCATGGTACAGAAATACATGTACTCACATTAGATTGGTAGCTTAAATAAACTTATAAAAAAAACAGAACATAATTATAATAAAATACTGTAGTACCATTTATTTTCATGTGTTTACAAGTTCTTAATTTTCTTAGAACAGTGTTTTCAAAGCGTCTTAGGTCTTAACTCCATGATTTACAGAAAATATACGTTTTGTAGGTTTAGTTTACCCCTAAAAATGAGTTTCCTATGAAAAGACATGCTTTCACTGTCAAGAAAATATGGATGTTATAAAATATGTTGCAATGGAAAAGTTTATCAAAGTCACAAACAAGTACATTGTATTTCAATTACTATTTGTAGCGTTCACTTGTCTTGCATAGATTACTGCAGTCATAAGTAAAATGGGTTTAAATTGAACGAAACACCAGTTCTATTAGAACCAATATGATTTGAATAAACTGTTTTTCACAATGATTAAAATTACATGTTGTGTTTCTGCCATTTTCAGCTGTGGGAAGAAATATGTAAAACCAGAGGCTGTACCCAAGGATAGAGACCATATATAATTTCATCTACCACCATTATTGTGTATAAAGTTTCTTCTTTACTGTAATTGCAGAACCTATATCTTTTTAACATTTGCTACTGTGTCATAAGAATAACAATAAAGAATTCAAACATGTTGAATTGATGTATGTACAGACTACACATGTGATTACAGTTATTTATTTGAAGGTGTAGTTTATTTCAACACATTGGTGTCTTCAATTATTATTTTACAAGTGTTTACATAAAACATTATTTGCCCCTAGAAAAATGTTACAGTATGTTTACGCAACAAAAGGCAGTGTTAGCACATGTTACACACTTGTTAATATATATTGTTTTATTATATACCCATCGAGATACGGCATTACACAAGCAACTCAATGAGATACAACACAGTGGATCAACACACTGTAGTGGTAATCCGTATTTATTACAATAAGCGACACACACAAAACCCAACACGTTTTAATAGAATAAAGACACGTATGGCTTCATTAGCAGTTCGTCTGTAATAATGTGTGTATCAAACTTCTTCCACAATGTTCAAGTCATCTATGAAATGAGTTTCTAATGTTTCCTTTTTTTCCTTTTGGAGCCATTGGTATTCAACACATTTGGTGACAGCACTAGTTAGCTCACCTTGAGCATGAAACTATTCGGTTCAGTGGGTAAAACACTTGAAACTACCAGGTCGTTGTGAATGATGCATGTTTTACAATGCCAAGACTGTCTTAACTTATATGACAGCATTCATTAATGACTACCATACATAACATTTATTCACTTTTGTTCTTCACGTAAACAAGCAGTGTTTCATATTCAGTTACCTCGGGTGAGCGATTCATAATCATAATGTCTCGCTTGTTTTTTCCCACTGCTTGCTTCTACACCATATGAATTCAAATTCTTGACTAGATCCACCCAGCTGTCATACACGTTTTAATTGGGCAACATGTTAAGCAGTGGTTATTAAATGGATTAAAGCGTTGGAAGATTCTCACTGAATAACTCGCGTGTCATACACGACTTAAACAAACCGCGGGCAGCCCTAAACGTTGTCATAAAACCTTTCACTGAGTATAGATTCTACTCAGTGCTCATTAAAGGTGATGGAAAATGTGTTGCAACATCGATTTTAAACGTTTCAAGTTTAAACTACAACGTCACAAACATCAAAAACGCCTCACTTGGAAAGTTGGATATCATAGCAAATTGATGAACGTGTTCAGGCTTTAAATCGCGCTATAAATGGTTTTTGCTACGTAGCTTATAAGAGAGTTCAACGATCATGCTTTAGAATCTACAAAGGATATTATTCAGATAAATCTGAGCCTATAGTTCGTATTCTAGTCCGACTATACACTTTTTCAAGCAAACTATGTGCCTGATAGTTGCACCAGCACCCGGGTCTTTATAACTTAACAAAACGTAACTTAATTTTATGAAAACCTTTGGTAAGGAAACGTTTTGGTTATGAAACTCAGTCCAAGTATGTATTGCCTATATCTGCTGTATTTTAAGACATCTTAGCACAATATAACTATGTATATGTGCAACTTAAAACTTAAATGTTAAGTAAGTCAGCCTATTATTTTAGAAACGTAGATCTATGGCGCACCCAATTAAATTGTTACTTTTTTGTTCATTAAATGTAACATAATTCAATATCAATGGGCGAATACGACAAGCGTGCAAAATGAAACCTTTGTCTAAAATAAGTAGGTCGGACATGTAATTGATCAAATGAAATCATCCACAGATCAGAATAGTTCTCGTCACAGTGCTACACAGGATCATTCAAGCGGTGTTGATTATTTCCTACAGTTTTGGTTTATTATTTTTATTTTACTCTGCTTAATGAATAATAGCATGATACCGTATGTACAGATACAGTCAACAGGAAATTCTAGACAAAGGGTGATTGTTTAAACCCAGGCACATTATATGGAACGCGACTCCAGTCGATACAGCCAATGTTTAGTATATTTCAAACATGACCTCCCACTGACACTGGCATCGTTCACACGCCACTAATCCCCAGGACGGAATCTTACTTAATATATCCCTTTCCATTAAATAGCACTTGCTGAATCAACATACCAGTCCATGTATAGATAAGTATTGATTTAGAGTGGTAAGAAAAGAAGAAACAATATCCAAACTGTACAACTCAAAGCACTTAATGGTCTGAACTTTTTTTTTGCTTGATCGAGTAGAACAGACACTACAGAACAAGCATTACACACAAACAATTAAAAGTTACAAGTAGATCAACTGATTTGTGTTTGTTTAAATATATTTAATTAACCACATCGGCAGAGTTGTACTTTTCGGAATACGTTGTAGATGAACAAAGGTTTGAAGTTGCCGTGGAATAAATCTAAGTGAGCATAACATAATAGAATGCGAGAGAAAATTGTAAGTGTTCTAAGTTTGTACACACATGCATGCAGTTACCATTTTATTATAAAGAGGAGAACATTATCTTAGAGAACAGACTTCAGTTAAATTGTGACGAATAGCTTCTTGAAATTTAACACAATAGACTGTCAATGGCCATGATGTAATATGTGATGAATAACTACCAAATAATGCTGAGTGGTCAGAAATGAGTTCTTTGACATACTGTGGTGGAAATCCACTAGGATATTTTACGCCCATAATGTCGCTCCTTGTGCTTGTGATTTGGACGTATACAGAAGGTTCGACAGACACAAAGACTGCACAATACAAAAGCAGAGTGAACATGAGGATATCT
>ENA-OREC01002063-OREC01002063.1-marine-metagenome-genome-assembly--contig:-NODE-2063-length-10782-cov-12.188884_pt1 | contig 10782 bp, 2 predicted proteins | sample MGYA00248626_ERZ508543 | MGnify/ENA primary metagenome ERZ508543 (study PRJEB26211, sample SAMN05518279) | marine metagenome | isolation source: Puget Sound, Washington, USA | host: Bankia setacea...
GTTTTATATTTGATTCAATTACGGTTAAATCCTGCAGTTATTATTAGTTTAGTGTATTTAAAACGTAGTTAATTAGTAAGTTATAGAAGTATTTAGTTTTGTTTATTAGTTTTGCAAAACATATCAAATCTTAATTGGTAATGTTAACAATTCAATGTGTCTTACAGGTCGTCAACGTATGGAGATACCAGTCACTCATCGACAATCAGCAACTGTTCAATAGATAAACTGGAGCATGTTGTTGTTAGAGTGGGATTTTATGCCAGCGATTGGGGAAATATTGCTGTTTACCTGACCTCTCCTTCTGGCACAAAAAGCCGTCTCATGCGACACAGGTTTTACAACAATATAGAAGGAGGGTACTTCTGGGACTATATGAGTGTTAATTTCTGGGGAGAAGGTTCGACGGGCTCATGGACAATTACATTGGTTGACGCAAGCTTTACATGTAAGTTAAACAAGCATTGTCACTGAATGTGAGATGCCACTAGTAGTACGCGTTATAATGTGTTAATGCAGGAATTACACAACGTAAACATAAAATGATGGATGAGGTAATGATGCAGATATAACTATACATTACAACATGAAAAAAAAACGACAGTACAGGTGACTGTTATTTTAGTATATTAAAATATTGCGGGTAAATTAGAATGATATTTTTTATCATTGCAATTTATTAAACGTTCATAGTTTTGCCGTCTTTATACTAATTGTGAAAGCTTAACGATGACTGTTGCATATTAACTCCTAAGAACGGATTGTGTTGTTTTGTATCCCTAAATTTAGTATATAATATTGGTGTTTTTTTCAGTGAAACGACTCGAATTCTGGAATATAACTATGTATGGAACATATTCTGGAAGTGAAGATGGAAATGAAAACGGCAATGATGATGGGAACGAGAATGATGATGGGAACGAGAATGATGATGGGAACGAGAATGATGATGGTAATGATGACGGTAATGATGACGGTAATGATGATGGAGACGAGAATGATGATGGGAACGAGAATGATAACGGAGATGAGAATGATAACGGAGATGAAAATGATAACGGAGATGAGAATGATAACGGAGATGAGAATGATAACGGAGACGAAAATGATAACGGAGATGAGAATGATAACGGAGATGAGAATGATAACGGAGACGAAAATGATAACGGAGACGAGAATGATAACGGAGACGAAAATGATAACGGAGACGAAAATGATAACGGAGACGAAAATGATAACGGAGACGAGAATGATAACGGAGACGAAAATGATAACGGAGACGAAAATGATAACGGAGACGAAAATGAGGATGGAGACGAAAATGATAACGGAGACGAAAATGATAACGGAGACGAAAATGATGATGGAGACGAAAATGATAACGGAGACGAACATAATAACGGAGACGAAAATGATAACGGAGACGAGAATGATAACGGAGACGAAAATGATAATGGAGACGAGAATGGGGATGGAAACGATGACGATAATGATGATGGAGACGAAAATGATAATGGAGACGAGAATGGGGATGGAAACGATGACGATAATGATGATGGAGACGAGAATGATGATGGAGACGGTAATGATGACGAAAATGCGAATGAAGATGGAAATGAAGACGAACACGGTGATGGCGGTATCTCTGGAGCAAATGGTAAGGACGATTAAACTACCTTTATAATATAATGAGTTTTGTATCATTGAATGAATTAGTTTGTGAAATATCTGTGTTGTTATGTTAACCATATTTCAAATTTGTTGTGATTAAGGCATTTTTATTTCTCAGAGACACCAACTGTATTCAAAATAATAAAGTTGACGTACCTGTTTAGTGTCTCCTTAAATGTTAGGTTTTATTATTATACAGTTTATCCAACTATACCGGTACAGTGTAACAATTTGAAATAAAGAAATGTATTCAAAGGTCTCCAAATATGATATAAATTCAACAGAGCTTGACTTGTGGTATATGGAAATTTCAATATTACATTGTCTTGATATATATTTACCTGCGTATCTTACATCGATGATATATAAATTAATCAAAACTCGTTTTACTTATTTCAGTTATTCACGCGTGGTCATCGTTGCTGTTAACAATATCGCTGTGTGCTGTGGTTAATGTGATACAACATATCGCCGTGGTTTGACGAATGAATTTTTAGACAATTGATCTCAAGTCCTGCGCTTTGACAGTATTAACTAGTAATATTTTAGATGTGTATTGTCAAGTTTAAATTCAAACTTATTTAAAATTCAGACTATGTTATACAAGGCACTGCTCATTTAACTAAAAATCCAATTAAGAAATCCAAGATCAGTGGGGAAACATATACATTGTGTTGAGTGTTACTTCAGTTGGTTTGCATTGATGTATTTACTTACTTATTTTAATGTTTCCTCTAGCGTATTTCAATATTTAATGAACAGTGATTGAACTTTTATTCACATTTTGAACTATTTATCTATTTGTTACCACTAGCAATGTTTTCGTAAGTCATATATATTTCATAAAGTCATACAAAAACTTGCAATATGTAAATATGCTTCTAATTTACATAACTATATTTATTATTTGTTAATTATGTGTTTGTATATGGTGACGTGCTTAATTCTGTGCGTGTCTTTTATTTGTGCTCATTGCGGATACTTTTATGTTAGAATAGATAAATCAATGACTGATATAACCAGTGCAATGTGTTTAAATATTACATGTAACTTTAAATTCCATCTGTGATAAACGTAACTATTGTGTCATTTGTTTTAGTTTATGTTAGATCATAAATAAAACTTGAAAAAACCTGTATCTTTGTCCATGTGTTTTATTTTATCAATATGTACAGTCTTATGTTGCTTTATGTTACCATTTGTAAATAGACACAGCTGGCTGGAAATATTATGTGCCGCTGCGGAACGTTTTAATAGCAGACCAACTTTAACTCCACATCTGCTTAAAACACACAACAAACAAATATAAATCACATCAGCATACCCGATACGTTATAAAAATGGTACCAGTAGTTCCCTTGTGTAGCACTGAACATTCAAAAGGGAAATACTGGCTCTTTCTCAAGAATTAAATAGGAAAATAAATGTAATGGATAAAATCTGGGATAGAAAATCCGTCGAAGTCGGAGGTCATTGGCCGTTGTGGCGCGGATGAAAAAAACGAATGACCACGCAGAACCGACAAATGTCGAAAGCTAGAAAAAAAACATCAGCAAAGAAAAACAGAAACTACAGATACACTTCGGAACTGATTAATAGTAATCTTATTAACTATTTGGGTTTTATAACAACTTGAAATGTTTATTTGTTGCATAGGTTCACACATGGATAGTTTTCGAAACGCAACGAACATGTATTGGAGTGTACACATGTGAATCCAGTTTTAAATGAAGACATGGATGTTAGCTCTGTCCGCCATAACTATGATATGTTGTTTATCGTGTTCATTTCCCTGATCATAGTTTATAATTAATATTTAGTGATTGATTTGTTTAATCGTGTCATAAAGGACCGACAAAACCACAATAACAATCAGTTTCTTAATCTGTAAATGTGTTATTTGGATATGAATTATTGTGCTAGTCTCGTGTCACCATTGCTTTATTAATTAAAATTAAAATAACATGTAAATACTTCAAACAGAATATTTCAGTTATAAGTATGTCGTTATAAACAGAACGTGTCCAAATATTTATCAGTTTTATATACATCAATAGTATATGCAGATCAGTTTGAACTGCAAACCCCTAAAGATATGCTTCATTTGGTTAATAACTGGTCTATGGTTTATTAAATCAAGTATTACATAAGGTTTCACAAAGTTCAACGATGGTACAACGATGGTTCAACCGATGGTTCAACGATGGTACAACGATGGTTCAACGATGGTACAACGATGGTACAACGATGGTTTAACGATGGTTCAACGATGGTACAACGATGGTACAACGATGGTTTAACGATGGTACAACGATGGTACAACGATGGTACAACGATGGTACAACGATGGTTTAACGATGGTACAACGATGCATCTGCAGTATATAACATGAATAACCCATGAAGTACACAGTACAAATAATGATGCCATCTGAAATGGTGAACCATACATACAATAACAATATTTACAACAAGTGACAGTGTTACTAATAATTACCAAATGACAATCCCAGCTCTAGTGACGAATTCCTAGCAAACATAAAACATAAACAGTTCACAAACAATGTACACAAAACAACTAGACTTACCAATTCACAGAATTGAAAGCCAGTCAAACACACTCGAGCAAATTTGTATCCTCACAACGTGATGTGGTTAACTGAAAACATTAGAAATTACATGCAATAAGGTAGCCTGTGAGGGCCACTTTACTTAATAAGGTTACAAATAGAATGATGCCATTTTCACGAAAGGCGCGAAATCTCATTATACAATAAAACAAAGACCGAAATAAAAGAAATGAACGCGAACCAGAAGTTACAACTTATTGCATTCAACACTAACTCCAGAAGGAAATTAAATCAAACCTTTCAAATAAGATGTACTCCCTTGGAAATGTATAAGAATACATCGTGTCAGCAGTAAAACAACCTCGCTACATAACTTCAACAACAGTCGCCAAGTCACGTGACCAAAAAGTGAATGCAAGGGGCCTGGTATGTTCGTCAAAAATAGAAATTTAAACTCAGACTCACTAAACAGTGTGAGTTTAATTTTTTCTATTGTTGACGAACATACCAAGTCCAACAGCGATATATTGGAAAACGTTGCGATTTAACAGAACTGTTCTTTAAATAAACCATAAATGAGGGCGTATTTTCATGATTTGAAAGTGTATGAATATAAAGGTATTGCTTCATAGAAACCGTTTTATCTCAAACCCAACATTATCGCGTTCTATTTTCTAAAAGCACCCTTGCAACATCGAATACAACCGTGTTAGGTCATAACGGTTAAAGAAACAACCCTTTCAAATTGAATTGTTCTTCATGTATGGAGTTGTTATTGGTCTGTAAATAACAAATGAAATATTTCATACAATGAATGTTGTCAATCTTACAAATAGTGTTGTCAATATTTCTCTCTATCTCTGCCAGAGTTTACTTCACAATACCATTGTCAGATATAGATTTGCTCCAGATTTTGCTTTTGAGAGTTTGTTTTGCCTTCTTGACTATACCTTAAGTTGTGACATAGTATATAATATTATTTGAGACGAACATACTTCTTAAAAATGTATTTCTTTGTACTGGGGCTATATTTCTGTGAACGGTTTTCATATTCTTGAAGATTCGATACATCTAATCATTCGCCATCTCACCGATCACATATTGTTCTCATCAAACCATCACCGTGCAACTTATTTTCAATAATTTGAGTTTATAGCTCTGGTATTTCTTTAAATAAAACAATGTTATTTTAGGAAAGCAATACTAGTATCGAGTTGGTTACACTCAACGATCGTTTATGTTGTTTAAATCGGTCAGCACGCTGTGAATAAAGCGTTTTTCATAAAGCATAATCTAGTTTAATGCCATCTAAAACAATGATATTATCCTATTGGAATACAGTTTCAACCGTTGCCAAATTTTGGAATATTGTGCCAACTTAAATAATACAGTGTAAACGTTTCTCGGTATATAGGCAACTTCTGAGAATTAGACCAATCGTACACAAGAAATGCATTTCGTTGAAGGAATTTCAAACTCACATTTCTAAAGGTTACAAGATTGTACCATAAACAATAGTCCAACCCAATCTACAGTTTGTATATGTTATACATAATTTTAAAAAACACGGCATAAACATTTATATAACTTTATAAAATAACACATGAAAAAAAATTGTTACGGAAATTTTGATACAAAGAACATCCTGTGTATATTTAAATAAGCAATTACCAATTTACCCTTCAATAGAACATATGAAAACAAGGCAAAAGCCATATAAAGCGTATGTATTCATTTCAGAGAAACAAATCACTCTACGTTTTACCGATACCAATGCCTTTCATTATTTAGCAAGACGTTTCGACCCATAGACACACCAAACCCTGAACACTTCAAATCCTGGACACATCAACCCTTAACGTGAACTAACCTACACATGTCAACCCAACTCTCATTTTCATTACATTCAACCCCTAAATAGCCTAAGACAGTTTAACCCTTGTAAAAATCAAGACGTTTCAACCCATAATAAACAAAGATATTTCAACCCTTGAGCAAGAAACTTAACTCTCATTACTTAGTACTGGTTGGTTCCAGGAACGGATTCCAGCGAGATTTACATAAGCCAATAATTGCTTGTTTCACAATCGAACTAAAATAAATAAGTATACACTAAACCAGATTGTCATTAAACGATTGTTTTATATTAGCATGATGACTCATATAATTACTCTTGATAATTCCATATTAGATTGTTTTATTTTATCATATCCACCGGCAATCATTCGCAACATCAGACGAGTATTTACTTCATAGCATCTAGTGGACCAATGAACGTTTCCAGATGTTTCCAGTGACGCTCGGTTAGTCGATTCAAATTTTATAGAGGCAACTATGTGGTTCTCATTTTTACTTGTGTTTTCAGCCCAACTTAATACTTTTAAAGGGTCTAATCATTCGATTGATATGTTTTAGTATTGCTCCAAAGTTTCTAATTGAAAACTACTGAACAAGCGTTAACAATAATGTGTAGCAGTTCTCGGACAGAAACGTAAGGACTCTAATTAACACTTTAAATCGAATCGAATTTATATGCGGTATGTTATTGTTTCACATTGACTATATGGTTTTAAATTTTAATATCAACATCTTCGGTATAATAAAAGAAATATCAGATCCGCCTTGTTTGACATTATCTTTCTTGGGTTAACATTATATGATATTATGCTCCATTGAAACTGATATTTATATACTATGGTAGACAATCTATGTTCTTGGTGTATGCGTGTACTCTTAGTGCGATATAAAGAACCTGTAGCAATGTTTGTCTGAAACATTACTTACCGCTTTGTCCATGGACATTCAAAATGATCTTGATCACGAAAAAATTGTGTGAGGTTTTCTGTTGGTTACACATTTGGTACGTTATAATACAATAGTGTATCAGATTAAATATTGTACAAACACTGACTCCCAGAAATAGAAATTTAAAGTGTGCGTGTGTATTATATTTTACACGTTATTGAATACCGAGATATCAAATCTCAAATATATGCATTCTCATTTCAACGACGCGCTTCTCTGAAATAAGCTAGTTTATGGAGAGCGTATCTTAGACTAATATTTGGATTGAAATTTATATCGAGGCATATTTTCTCTAAAAGCTACCTTATGTGTACAGTCTTCTTTCATTTCAGACTTTCCGATGGGTTAAATGGTATTCCGTAACATTATAATGTGCCTCTAGAACGAGAGACATACAACTGTTCTACTCTACGGAAGGCATGTTACGCTTTATGTTTCCTACTATTTGCAGGTATGAAGATAGGCAGTAGGATAATGTTAGTACAATCTATGGTGGAAATATTACTTGAGAGTGCCATCAAATAGGTATTGTTTCCTGTTCTTTGACGAGCACTTTTAAAAGGGATTTAACCAGCATCTCATTGTTCTGCCAGTTATCAGCGTAACACGAATGTGCTCTTGTTTGTGTAGGTTAATGTTTTAAGCAATACATCGTAGCAACATGTGTTAGTTGTTGATGTTGTTGCTTCTTGTTTCGTTGTTTGTTTGTATGTTGAGGAGAGGGGAATAATGACATATGTAAGTAGTGTTATTGTCATTTTACTTTTTAACTAAAACGGTTTCCACTCGTCATTAAATCCGCTTTAGACAGAACGCATCAGTGATCGCACTTAACGTATACGTACCTTGTATACTTGTAATGTAATTCATGTATTTGAACAACAGCCATTGTAAACACATCAATATCAACACGTTATTGGATGTTTGCATTACTGCAATGTATATACTAAAAACCAACACGATTTTATGTTTTGCTATTTATTTAAATGAGTAACATATGTTTATTAAAGAAGAAAGAATGCTAAAACATGCAATATACGAGATATAATTAAAAAGTGTCCATTACAGAGTATTAATGTAGGGGAGAAAAAACATGCACTATCTAAGTATAAAGAAAAAACATAGTATATGAATGCACAAACGCAGTTGAATGTAATATACAGCAAAGCAAAGTGAATAACTGAAGTTGTAGCTAGGTCCAAGGTTTATATATTGTGTTTATAGTTTATGCACACTCTTCTTAACGAATACACAAATGTATGACATAAATGAAGAAGAAAATAGCAATTGACAGCCGATACGTATCGTACAACACTGTAGCTTCATTTGGTCGACAGTTCGTGTTTTTCTTAGTCCCACCACCATATTTATACTGTATCATTGTGTTTCTTGAACTATCTTAAAGTAGACATATCTTTTGAAATTCAACTCACGTGCTTTGTTCGTTTTGAATATTTCAGCTAATCGTATTTCACAACGAGTACCACAAATTACAGTACGCAAGCGCAGTTTGAGCATGGCATATACGCATCAGTCTAAATCAGTTTGTGTTGTCGAATACCAGTTTATGTAGAGCCTTCAAGATAGTCAAGTTCATGTGTACCTAAAGACACAGTCAAGTTTGCAATGACTTTAGGAAGTTTAATCAATTTATATTCTGAATACATTAACTTCATGAAATTGTGTGAATAGTTTGTGGATTGTGGATTGTTATTTATTTCTAGACACCAGTAGATAACAAGTGCACCAGAACACACGTATAGTGAAAGTAGTTATAATGAAGACTTCAACAATATTATCATAAACTTCACCTCATGTACACTTAATTGGTTTCGTTATTAATTAATTATTTGGCTAACATATCATGTGTCTATCTAAATATGTGCTTCGGGCAAACTGTCTTTTTTCCATATAAAACTGAAACGAAAGTGTAACGAGTGTGAAACAATCACTCACGTGTTATAAAAATGCACTCACAAGTATCGAAATGGTTGTTGACAGAAAATATGTATAACCGACATTTTCAAATAATATTTTATCCCAAGTGTTGATTCTAGTCATGACAATGGCTTAACTAAACTAAAATATGAAATATGTTTGATGTTCCATTTCCTCTATATTTCGGTCGGAGTTATTAATTCGCAATTTATCATCAGTGTAATTTATTGTGACTTGACTCTTCTTATTTTATGATGATGATTTAACCGATGTTGGTTTTAAAGCGGAACGTTTCTGAATAGATAAAAAGGTAACGAAAAACTTGCAAATGTTTACATGTCAGTCCTCAGTTACATCTAAGAAGAAACCTACTCATATAGACAAACTAACACTGTGTTGTCAACATGACACAACCAAGGAGTCTTAATTATGACAGGCGGTTCTATTCAATCGAACTTACGTTTAAAGGTCACAGATTCAAAGAGAGCAATTTACAGATAACTACATATGAACTATATGCTGCAACATGTACACTCATTACTTACGAATTTCACACAGTACATGTCTACTAAGCACACACGTACCAGCATAATAACTAGCTTTTCCCCCTATAATGGTTCCTGATAAACACAAGTTGTCCTTATTGCTGTTAGGTTGTCCAACACCCCATTGTACTACTCCGTTTTTGGTTGGATCTGTTCCTACCCGGAAACTCCAAGGTGCTTTCGAGTTTTGTCTCGTCCCATCTACCCAAAAAAAAGAAGAAGTAATGTTACTTAGTAGATTTGCATGATCAATCCATCTTTCCTTTGTGTCGATGTTCATAATATTTGCTCCCTCTGATTGACATTTTTTCACGGCGCCAGCACGAGTAAATTCAGCCGCAATGTACTTAATGCAGAAACCATGTTTAGTCCTGATATAAGCCCGTCCACAAGTCTGTTGTACATGCCCTCCTTCACATACCTTCGATGCAGTTTCTATGGTAACCGGTCCGTCGTGGGCACACGCATCAGTACTGTTGTACCAACATTTGCGCACTCGTGTTTGAAATCCAAACGCATCTGTTCCGTTTGCTGTGCAGTTTGTCCAGTTAGACCACAGTGTACATGGGGTTTTCTGACAAAGCTCGTGCACAACATTTTCTTCCAAGTTCACAAATGTATGGCCAATCAGTTTGAGCATCGAGTTGTTGAAACTGGTTCCCATTTTAATGAGATTTTCACCGTCAGCATCCTTTCTCAACACAGAAATAAGCTGAGATGTTTTAGAGGCGCTGCAGTAGCCAACAAATGTCACGAACACGGCAAAGAGAACTTTGAACGAAACAGCCATGTCTGTTCTATTCACGATTGACGAATATACGTTGTCTTCGCGGTAAGTCGAAGTTGTTGTGAAATAGTTATCTAACCAGCCGTATTTATACTAACAGTCAATGGCCAAGAGTGTCAACTGTGTGGTCCGTTCTAACTTACTTAACCACTGACTGTCAATGATCAATCGACACCTTATGTCGTGGAAGGTTTGCATCAACGAATAAAAATGTGACAGAAACAAAAATGACCTTATAATTCCTTGCGGTAGGTAAATATTGTCTTTTTATATGCTGCAAACATGCATAAATCTTAAAATATACTTCATTTCGAATTCTATACATTTTAGCACATTATCTGACGATTGTATCAAAGAACGATACATGATGTTGACTTATAGTTCGTAAAGTTCCTTATTATAGAAAGAACATCAAATTTCAAGTGCATGATGTTGACTTATAGTTCGTAAAGTTCCTTATTATAGAA
>ENA-OREC01002064-OREC01002064.1-marine-metagenome-genome-assembly--contig:-NODE-2064-length-10782-cov-11.822513_pt1 | contig 10782 bp, 5 predicted proteins | sample MGYA00248626_ERZ508543 | MGnify/ENA primary metagenome ERZ508543 (study PRJEB26211, sample SAMN05518279) | marine metagenome | isolation source: Puget Sound, Washington, USA | host: Bankia setacea...
GAAGAGTCTGAGAGTATTTTTGTAAGAACGCTAAGCTGCATTGAATTGTTCCTACGCATGATATTAGAAGATGTATAGATGAAGGCATTCAAAACTGGGAAACAAAAGAATCTTCGAATGGAAAGTTAATTATAGAACAAAAGTAAGCCTAAGTACTAAGTCTGAGCTTAATCCTTCAGTGGTGTTTATAAGAGTCTCACAGATGTTAATAAGTTAAACTATAGATATATTTAGTTGCTGGCCTTTGTTTTAAGTGGAATAGGGCTTTAAATAAAAATCAAAAGGGTTAAAATGAAAACAGGAACTTTAACATAGCAGACTGTCTAAAGATTCTCACAAGACGAAGGACAATTGTACTTGTTTTTGAGTTTGATAAAAACGTGAATGAAAGAGTGAGAAAAAAAATCAAATAGAACACTGCTAATAAAAGGACACATTTTTTATTTTATTTTTATGAAATATTGACCTTGTGGCAGACATTGTTTGCAGACAAGATTTGAAATGTTAGTTTAGACAGTAGTAAAAGCTTTGACTGCATGGACAGCTTTTCTTGGAGCATGGTTTCTGTTCTATTGCTAGTTTGATTGTTTTGATTCCATTAACAATAACTTCTGCTACATATCACCTAATATATCAACTGAATTCGCCTGATTGACTGAAGTGGACAATGTTGTTTTTTTGACCAAAACAGTTTTGGCAAGTCTTTGGTCCAGAACTTTGGATTGTTTGATGATTTTTCTAGATTTCTGTCTGAGCCTGCTCTCTGTCTAACTCTTCAACGTCCATGGCATATCTTGTTAACATTGTAGACATAGTTGTAAGTAAATGTTTATCTATCACTTTATAGCACACAAAAACATTGTATAACATCTGTTTGATTTTCAGAGGTAATAATTGAAGAAAAGCAGGAAAAGGAACGATTTATATTTTGATAATTACGGAATACAGACAATTAATAAACATAGGGTTAAGGTTAAGGTAACATCGGGATATTTACTATAATTAATATCTGAAAGACGTACAATCAAAGTGTAGCACCCGCATAGTAAATTAACGGGTGACAGCAACAAGGTTCCAAGTGCTGTTTGAACAAGGAAGCAGATAGAATCCTTTCTCAATTACATGTACCACTTCTTCTTACCATTGTCTCCTCAATTGACGGAACCCAAATAAACGAAACCATCAGAAAATGTTTCAGCGAGTTTCTTCTTGTCCGAGTGTCTGAAAAGCAAAGTTTACAAATCAAGTAGCATGTCACGTTGCCTTACTGAACCCAGTTTTGTTGCGTCAGTGTTTTGCTATCAGCAGTAGAATGACATAGGGACAGATTTGAAAATGAAAAAAAAATGATCGTAGGTATGACTCAGTCTGATTGGGCGTTAGCAACGTTAAAATGTAGTTACAACTCGATAACGTATACGCATTGATCTTGTTATGATACACATCTAACTAAATGCATGACCAATGCAGTTGTACAGTTTTTAAATATAGAAGGAGGTATCGATATTTTATGGGTATACACAGCGAGGTAATCGTGATCAAAGCAGTTACTATGCACGTTATGATTTATTTGGTTAACTTGATTTTGTGTGATAAGTCCTTATATGGATGGGTGAGAGATTTAAGATCTGTTTTATACACTTTTATGTCTCTTTTGTTACATGTACCTCACTGTACCATTTCCCAGTTGACTTATGGCAATATGAAAACAACAAATAATGAGTAATAATTAGCAATTAAGTCCATGTAAATAACACAACATACACATGACATTTAAAACAATCTACATGTACAAATATATATGAAAACCACAACCATTAATAAGTAATGTTTTCGCATGTATGAACATGATTAATTCTGTAATAAAAAAACATGTAAATAAATTAGATTAAAATTTCGAACACATTTTAAAGCATTATTTATTCAGAAAATGAGTAGCAAAAGATCGGATTAACACTGAGATTAAGTACTTGGACTATGAAATCCTGCCCTGATCTCGTATTACTGTGGATTTTATGTAACGTTGGCTCACTTTTCATCGCCAAGAATGTTACATGGTATATCTCATATTGATCTCTCAACTTGGCTCTGTTGATTGAGTTAACTTTATGTTCACTATTAGAACGTGTACGATCAAAGGGAAAAGTCGTCAAACACAAACTAATTAGGCTTATTTGTCTGACACAGGAGTTGTAATGGTTGTTTGGACTGTAGATGGTGTGGTTCTGGTTTTGTGGAGAGTCTCTGGTTGTGCTGTTGGCCCTGGTATTGTGATTGTAAGGTTTTCGCTTTTGGGCTTTCAAGTTTCACATGTACCTCCCCTATTATTGTTTCGGGTGGAGTGACATGGGCTATTGAACACCTCTAATGATTAAACTACAGCCTTTTTCGTGGCATCTGGCATGCTCTGAATGCTCTCTCATGTGTACAATTGTTTATGATATGCCTTTAAGTAACCTTTAACACCATGACCTTAGTGATGGAGCAGACCTTTTAGCAATGACCTTGACCTTTGACATTTGATGACCTTGATATTGTAAATGACCCATGAAGTGGAATCCAGTAATATTTCAATGTCTGCATGTAAGTAGATCCTTATATTATTTTTCCCTCAATAATGAACCAAATCGAGATATATTACCATAGTAACGCTTACATCTTCTAAAATTGAAAAACAAGCCATAATATAAGTCGTCTGCTGCAGATACATGACTCATCATTACCATATTCAGATTAACTCTTGAACATTTAGTTTTCATCATGTTATTCATTATCGGGGGAAAAAGTGAATGCGCAAATGAAATACAAATTTTGATTAAAATATTTTACGAGTGAAATTGGATTTCTTCATGCCTGTTGTTGGGGATAGAAATGAACAAAATAATGGTTGCAATTTGATTGTGATTTGATTACATTAAAACATTTTCTCAACAGTGATACAATCTGGAGAGCTGAAGAATTTATTTGCTGATGGCATGGCAACAAATTTGTGCATTCTTCAAGTTTTCGTTCTTGTAGTGACTCCTGCGGCCACTCCAGAAAGTTTGAAGCATCATTTGTCTGTTGGTTTTAAAGTGGAGAATGTTTTAACTATCAGGTTCTTTCGAAGGAAAAAAACAACAACAAAAAACATAAAAAGATTTACAGAAGCAATAAGTTTGTAATAAAAATAGTGTTTTTTTAGAATTATTACGTCATTAGGAACATTTTCTGCAATTCTCGTCAAAATATTTCAAGAAGAGGCAGCAGCCCTTATGTAAGACTCCCATTGGTAACAGTGGAGCACTTGAAACCGTCTGCAGGTACTCGAGTCAAGCCTTTTTTTGCACCAGTATTTGGCTATTAAATGTAAGGGTTTGATAGAGTTTTAATGAATTGAGCAATTAGAGCTGAGCCTGTTTGCTCATAAACTATCCCTGTAAGTATTGACATGTTGAATGAAATTCTTCTGGCACATCTTTCATTGAAGTTATTGAAGAGTTTTGTTACTTTTTATTTGTTTGTTCAGGTTTTATTTTGTTGTAATTAATGTTTTTTTAAGAGTTTGGCTATCAAAAGATCAATTGAATGTACGTCAACAGAAATACATCCTTCAAATTGAATTCTTTTTTTCACCATTCAGCATAATGAACGTTCATACAAATCAATGTCTACTTGTTAATTGCTATTTTTGTGTTAAGTTAATTAACAAAACCTTCGAATTGCGATTTCTTTTTTTTCTAAGCTGATTTACTGTTGAAAATGTTGATTGAGCTAAAACTGACATTGCAAACAAACTTTACACTTTCATACAGTTTTCAAGTCTGTGTTGATACTCAGAAGCTCTAACAAAACTTTTGATGCATTAGAAAATTCATCAAAATCATCAATGTTTGCCATAGTTTGTTGTGACATGTTTAAACGCTAATGATGTTTAGTAATTGACAGTAATTACCAATGAATGATACGAATGGTAAAGTGACAATATGCTGAAAGAATACGATACATACTTGTTTTATGCTAATCAGAGAATTAATAGCTTGACGTATTCCCTCTGGAGTTTTTTATGATTAATTACGAGAGCCGTTAGCATATTAATTCTGTGACTTTAACGCTGACGAAATGTTGAAATGTTACTGTTACATATAATCACGTTGAGCCCTGAATAAGATGTGTAAATCTACATTGTCTCTGAAACAAGGGCACGTTAGACTTTTGTTTTGTTTTCGTTTGGCTATTTATACTGTTACACTGTTAATGATGATTCGTATTTAATTATCAGAAAAAAGTTTGTTGTTTTCATGTCATTGTGCATGTGGCCTTTAAAACTGCAACTTAGAGGGCTTTCAGTGCTTTGATTTTGGTGATGTTTAACACATTGCTAGATTTGAGAGCACAACCGATCTATTTACTGCTTCATAGTACACTACCTACACTCCTTCTGCTTTAATGTTAACTCAGACTCACATTTAGACCAATATAACTTTACCAAACTTGAAATGTCAACTGCACCAACATTGGTTGTAAGTGGAGAGGTTCGGTTCGTTTGCATGATTTGTTGCTTAGACGATGTCTCCTTCTCTCCCAAAATAATGAGTTTTTCTCGCTTCCATTTATAGTATTCACCATTCGTAAATACAGCTTGATTTTGATTCATGATCCTGCATGTAATCGTGTTTAAATTAGTTGCTCCGACGTCTCCGCTGTTCCCAGTATGATAAAGACAGATTCCATGTGAAGGCTTGGATGACAGAATTGTTTCCAAGACGAATCATGCAAACAAACTCTCAGAGAAAATCAATCTCACTGCATTGTTGAGCAAATGTTTTTTCCAATTGTGATTAGTATTTTTGTTCACCATTTAAAGTTTTTTTTTTGATGAATTGCTGTTTCATGCTATTTTAAAGTCTAGTAGCTCGCTCCCAATGCAGTGTTTAGATGCAGGAAAACAATGGTAACAATGTCTCTGTGGAAAGGTATATGTCATTGAGTTTTATAGAGGTAGAAGGAGCTTTTGTGTTAAATATAAATAAATGTTTGAATACATGTACTGAGGGGTTTGTGAGTAAGATTTAAGGGTCTGTGTGTGGGGTAGTAGAGGAATGCGTGCTCTAGAACAAGTCCGGACTTAGATATCACCCGCGCTAGACACTCGTCCTAGATACTATCGCCCATCAAGATTTCCAGAGTCATGCCACAGGTTTTAATTTACAATTTGGTAGTATTGGAAAATGTTTAATTTATTACGATATATGTGTAAACAACTCTTTATCAGGGTTACTTGCAAACTAAGGGTCTGATAGGGGGAGATATGACAGATGAAATCCGCTGTGCAAGACGACTGACGCGGCCACATACCTATGTTACCAAGCGCTCAAACCTGTAAATGACATGTATAAGCGTTGTTTATCTAACTTTTAACTTTACAAGATCTTTTCAAACACAAACGTATATGCCATGGCGGACGTGTTACTATACACATGGCCATCCAGGGATATCTGTGAAGGGCAGGAAAGGGGACACTTGGGATGCTAGAAGGGTTCGCGGGGTCACCTGGATAATGACTCACTCATTTGCTTCTTGGTATGTTATCATGAACAGCAGTTAGTAAACAATGCTTACTTCTGCAGTACATCATCTTTAAAAAAACATCTTTAAAAGCCTTCCTTGTTTGTTTTTCATTTGGCCAAATTAAGTAGTTCTTGTGTCTGTGTTGCATGTGTTCAAACGGGTTGACAATTGATTTGATTCTTTCTCCTTGTTTCAAGGTAACCTAGTGAATAGCATCTCTGTATTTATAAGATGTATTTACGAAAAATTGTTTAGCCTTTCGAATGATTTCTAGTTCTACCTATCTGCTTGTTTGGGACTTGAAACAACTTTAAAAAATGTCAGTTCCTTGTACTGCTTGCTTTAGATTGAAGGTACTTAATCTGATGTAGCTGGGCAACTAATTTCTAAACTCTCTTTAATCTGTTTTCTGTTGGTATTGCTGCCAGTTTTCAGAACGCTTGTTTTCCCTCTTCAGCCCTTCATTCTATGTTAATTGTAATCCAGGAAAAAACTGAGAAGGCTGAGTTGATTGAATGCAGCCGACACTTGGTGAGGCACCCATCATTATAAACTACCTTCTTTACTGGCCCCTTTTGGCCTGGTGTCAGAATTAATAGGCCCATTGACCATATTCATATTTCACAGCCTGTGTTCACAGAAACGAGGAAGAAATCTGATAGTTAACACTTCGGACCAGTTGGACCTGTTTCGCCAATTTTACCATTTAGTCCCACGACCAATCCTTGCTTTGTACATGTGGTATATAGTGTGAATGAAGCAAAGTGAGTGGTACAGTGGGCAGGCAAGTTTTACACATCAACACCACTCCACTGTGTCATCTCCTCTCGGCAAAATCGCGCATACATTATTACCCTATGAATAACAAAAGGTCATGCAAAGTAGTGCACATGTGTAATACTACTTACTAGGTATGAAGCGCAGCAGCACACTGGTTAAAGAGGCTTGTTGATTGGCGACTAATTAGATTAAGAATTTGCGAAAGATGTTTTAACACAGTATGGATCCTAAGGGAGAAGAGTTTGTTCTAGAATATATCGGACACCTTCGAGACAGCTCTGGGACAACTTTAAATAAGACTGTCACTTGAACAATTAGGCCATGATGTCGTTACATTTGTGGACAACTTGTCAAGCTTCATACAGTTTAAGTTTTTATTGGCCTAGAAGAAAGATCGAGGTGACACTATTATTCAGAGGTGACAATGTTCTCTAGGCAAAACGCCATTCAACAGTGTTGATGTCATGTTAACTCAATTTAACCTTTTATCAGCCGTGCTTTGATGTGGACTGTCAATGACTTGTCCATGTAACAATGAGCCGACTGATTCATGTCATTAAACAATCATTTTCACAGGACCCATTTCAGTATAATCCTGTTTTAATTGTTATTGAATGTGTGTCGAATTTGCTCAACTTTTTTCACACCTGTCTTACTTTGATAACTAAGTACTCTGCAATAGAATTATGTTTACCGAGAAGAAAAATGTTCACTTGTAGCCTTTGTAAACAAAATGGGGACTGATAACTTGTTTAGTCTGATCAAGACAGCTTTGTTTGATTGGCCAGCTATAAAACCATGGCAACAAGTCAAGACTGGTTAAGAATTCAAATTGACAGGTTTCTTGACAAATGGTGACTTTGACTGGTTCTGTTTAACATTGACTGGTTTTCTAAGAACTTTGAATGATTGCTTGGGTTACAAAACAAAATTGCTACATTTACTGTTCTTTTGTGTATGTTTGTTTTTTCTTTTTTTGGAGCGCTTGGCTGGAAATGTCATGTCTGCTGCATTCAAAGCAAGCTGCAATGTAACAGAATTCCATAAATCTTGCATCTATTTCATGTTGCAAGTTCGTTAACATGTTGGCTGCTTCACAACACTTGTAGGAATGCAAATTCAACAACCACTGTAGCCTTTTGATCTCTGACGGCTTTTGTTTTTCTGTTGATTTTAGAAAAGTGGATCGTGACAGTTAGAATGAGCGATACGATTTCCAATACTTTGTCGGTTAAAGTTGCACCGTGAGCAGTATTTGCAAGCTTAGAAGTAGCATTGTGTGTAGTCATCTATGATGTGGTTTGATCTATCTGGGAGTCACATTTAAACAATTCATGAGCATCAGGGAATGCTTAGAGGGGTAACTTGGTACAAACTGCAAGCAATGATTCCCCGTCAGCAAAGGTTACAAACATCAGTGTAAGGCAATGGTTAGACAATAAAACAGGAGCCTTTTAATTAGCCTCGTTGTATGGCAAAATAGCTATGCATAAGCTTCATGGTTGGTAAAAGTTTGTGGTTTGTTACTGTATAAGCACCTTCAGACTGCCTGGCGAGTTTTTACGAGTGGTAATTCTAAAGATTAGCCGATATGGGACGGTTCTTGCAGGAACAATTTCCCCCCCACCTTTGTTTTGTAATTTGATTTAACGATGCATTTTCCAGAAAGTTATGATCTGTGATAAGGTTTTATAATGTTAATAATCCATGCTATCAAATGGTAACTTACAATTATCCTACAGGTTACAGTACGTTCACTGAAGAAAAAGGGTAAACTTTTCATATTGATTTTTATGTTTTAATTCTTTCATTTATCAGATATTTTCGTTATCTGCATAATCTAGATACACTAGAAACAGAAATATGTGTCTATATCAAGAATTACCATAATTTTAGTCCTTTTCTCTGTTAATTCTTTAATCGACAAAAGTCTGACTTGACTGTTCTGGGATTAATAAGAAACTTAAATATCAAAGAAGTCCAACCATCCCATTGTTCTTGAAACTATCAAAACACTTAATTACTCTTAAGGCTGTCTCAAGTGATTCATTAATGCAAACGACAATACCAAATTTGGCTGTGCTTTTTCTTAGATAATAGGCGAGGATTAATCGGTGTCCTAAATTATTTCATCTTCCCCAACCCTTCCATCGTTCATCCCCAGCCAGACAATGTACTTTGAATTTTAGATGTCTCGTGATTTTGTTTTTTCGTCATCTTCTGATTTAATCTTCAGAAATTATCATATCGTTGTTGAACAAAAATTGTCTGTAATTTGTTTGTTATTTTTATTCCCTATCTAAATAGTAATCGTGGTCATTGGTCGCACTGTAAACTTTTATACACAAAATGCTATTATTGTTAAAAGATATTTATAAGAGTTAGGAAGAATTTTGTCTCCCAAATCTGTTTACTTGATATTATGAATTTCATATAACAGTCAGCTGTGCTCTGATGAACTTAGTCGAAGCAGTCGGCCCTATTTTTTGACAGTTACCAGTAAAAGCTTTCCAAAATTTAGGCACACTCCTTTTCAAATGTTCAATGCAATCACTCAAGTTTTATAAATATCTTGTTTTTGCTTTTTCGGGGTAAAAGAAGGAAGAGAAAACAGTGATCATATTGATAGACCTAGAAAATGAGTCCTTCATTTTACGGCTTTTTGAAATGTCAGTCATCCGTGAAATATATATGCCAATAAAAATAGATAGCGAAAAAATGTACCAGAGTATCAGGGTATATGTTGGGGAATAGTTGCAATATTGGACTAAGTATGTTAGAGTCTGCCATGTTTGTCTTTGGTGTCACATGTTGTTGGGTCGATGTCGCATTGAGCCACGAAGTGACACGAGTGTTGAAATACTAAATGTTTGGTGTTAAAAAGATAGTTAAGATGTGCGTCCCGTATGTTGTGTTGTAAGAGATACATTAAAACTCCAGTCAAGTGTGCTGATTTCAAGTGGGATGTTTTTTAGACTGCTCAACTTTTCTAAATATCATTTCAAGCGGGACCAAAGGAGTGTGTTTGTATGCCAATAGTGTTGACAAAAATAAAAAGCAAGTCGCGATAATATGACAAGATTTCGATAGAAACTGCTGTAAATTAAGGATGCATCTACATTTGAAATCTTTTTTTCTGACTGGTTGTCTCAGCATGTTTGGCCTGTAGCTGGTTATAAATTAGACATTCTCTGCTTGGCTGGGTGACTATAGTTCTCTTCACCCTTTTAATACCCTCAAAATGATACCCAAGCGCAATTTACCTGTCATCGGGCTTGTAGAAAGACAGACAATTTACTACTGTAGATGTTCTTAAATGGATTGTGGGTACAAACTGCTGAATCACGATTTATAATCATACAAAGATACATCTTATGATTGTACAAGTTTTATAAATGAAAATCCAAAAACCGAATCGCAATTATATAACAATGAAAAATAGATAATTCCTCCAATCAAGGGTCGCTGTCGCTGTTAGTGCTCTCGTTAATTCACTTACACAATAATTGGTTGGAAGGATAGTTGGACACATTTGTGACAAAGCTGTTTGCAGTAAGTACGAAGGTTTGAATAGCTATACATATATCGGTGGTTATTTACAGTGCGAATTATGAAAAATTAAAATGGACTGTGTCACTGTACGTAAAATTGTGGCCCAATCTGTTCATTGATAAAAAAAGAGAGAGAATCAGTTGACCTTGTTAGAAAATTGAAGATCAACAACACCTGTACTTGTGTTAATAGTTTTATGTCCACCCTTTGGCTATTTAAACAATATTTTGACCAGATGGTCTGAATTCAGACTTAATAAATTTTAGTACTTTCACTGCTTTGGCAAATTCGATAAACATCAATTTTCTTACGTTTACTGTTTTCCCAATTTCAATAAACAATCAAAGTTTGTAGCAACATTGATTGTGTTTGTGTATAAAGAGTTAATATACTGTCAGAATTATGAGAACATTGTAAAAAAAGAAACTAGGAAAAAAATGAACAAATTGTAAAATCTAGTGCGTATTAAGAAACATGGACATTACAATATCAAGTTTCTAACGTCCCAGGTGGTCTGTGTAAAAGTATGGGCCGAAAAAAAGTGACATTTAGGTTAATAAAAACCATGTTAGCGTTCCTATGTTAAACTAGTGTACGTAAACAAAATCTAGAAAATGTTTGTAAACAAATTAATTCTGGCTGTCAAGAATATTTTTCAAAGATTTCAGTAACACATTTGTTATAATAATGAACTGTTAATGAAAAGTTTTCCAAGTTTATGAATAATTATCGTATCAAATTAGCAAAGGTGTATTGTTTACCAATTTATAACAATTTGTCTTCTATTCAGATTTACTGGGAACAAAAAGTTTCATATTATTTTGAACCTATTTAGATTGGCTAGAAGTTATTGATATTGGCAATCAGTACACGCACATTGTTGATTTTTTTAAAAAAAAT
>ENA-OREC01002065-OREC01002065.1-marine-metagenome-genome-assembly--contig:-NODE-2065-length-10781-cov-15.213004_pt1 | contig 10781 bp, 5 predicted proteins | sample MGYA00248626_ERZ508543 | MGnify/ENA primary metagenome ERZ508543 (study PRJEB26211, sample SAMN05518279) | marine metagenome | isolation source: Puget Sound, Washington, USA | host: Bankia setacea...
TAGACCTTATATACACACAAGATCCTGAATCATAGACCTTATATACACACAAGATCCTGAATCATAGACCTTATATATACACACAAGATCCTGAATCATAGACCTTACATCTGATTACTTACACAAACAGAGAAACAAATGAAAATATGGTGAATACATAAAAAGGCAAAGTTTTTTCAGGGTCAAAAGTTTCTTGGGCAAAGAGATGTGAGCATAGAAGGTACAACACATTTAAAGAATTTACAGGAATACTTCAAATTGTACAAACAAACTGAAACAGTGAGAGATTACTGTCCAGGATGCTCGGAAAACACTGTTCAAAAATAATTATCTAATCCTAGGACCTTTTAGACTAAAATCAATACATAAATACTGGAATCCAAAGGTTTCATGTCATCAAAAGCTCTACTGACTTCTAATTTATCTAAAGTGATATGCTGTTAATTTTGAGAACATAAAAAACTTTTTATGAAAAGCACAAGTTTCTTAAAGATTGTTACATGTAGATAATTTGTTATTTATCACTATAAGATGTTAGTTTCACTTTGATTTTGGGATATCGAATATATTTCTGATTGTAAATAATTATATGTCAATAAACACACATTATGCCTTATTGTGTACCTGTTTTGATTCTTTAGTCATTGAATTAAAACATTTAGAGAGAGAAAATACTTAATTGTCATGTAATTATCTGCTTGTTTTATAGTACTCAAACTTGTAAATACAACGTACTAAAGAGACTCAGAATCCTGTGTACTGAAGACTCAATCATTCACATCTCTTTATTCTATACACTATTGCACACACAACTTATAAAGATGATAAATGTGATAATGGTGATACAACCTGTTCCTATTGTGTACTCTCTGTTGTGTTCTTTGGTCCAAATGCTAGTGAATCTACTGAATGGTTGATGGGTGATAGACTACTGGCTCAAAGTTATGGTACTTGCATGTATTCAAATCAGGAAATGAAAACATGCTGCATTACGGATGCTATTTAAACAAAGCAAACATCAGCTATAAAATCAATCTAACACTATTAAAGCTAGTTTTCAACACAAAACAATAATGAAACAGCACAACTGGGCACCTGAATTTCTTTATATAAAAATAAACAAAGAAAAACTACCAGGAAAATGTGCCAATATGTTACAGCAGGTTTCCAGCCCTATGCAGCAATGAATGAGTAAGGTAGATAAATGGAGTAAAAATGATTGTGAACAAAAACATCAAGGATTTCATGAGACATAGCTAAACAATCATGAACAATATGGATACACTGTAAGTACAGGCCATTAGAATATATGACTGCTTACTGTGTATGATCCGCTTACAAAATACACACATAGGAAATTAAGATTAACATTGAAAATGTTGGTTAATATATATTTAAGGAAATAAAACTCAAACAGACACAGATGAACTGAAGTTCCCAATTCTATGAAAACAAGAAGTGAAATCTCGCAGAATTATCAGAAACAAGGGTCCCTCAAAAGGTGTCAACATAGGCTATGTTTGTAAAGAGAACTCTTTTTAAATATTAATTAATGTTGTAGACATTTAATGACTTCTTTATGATTATATAATAAAACAGGCGTTTATTATGATATTATTAGATATTTTAGATAAACACATTGTAAGAATTGACAAATTTACATGTAGTGTAAAACAGGGTGCCAGTTGAGTAAATGTCTTTAAATAATAATATGTGATAAATTTTAATATTTTAGTTATCTTGTAAGATCACCGTTTTTTTTTGAGAGACAAAATTAATAGCTACAAATAAGTATAATGGATCCAATATTAGACATATCTCAAATCAATTCAATTTGCTAGTACATGTATCAACCTGAACTATGTGTGAAACTAAGATTCTGATAAGTCAATTAGGAAGTTTGGACATACATATATCCGACAGCTTGAAGAAAGTGTGATCCTACATGAGCTGTAATCATCAGCTTATCTACAAACTAGTTGCTACACGTCTACATCAAACAGTACACCGGGCTCCAAACATTTCTTTACTAATTAAAACACACAGCTGACATGTGGTTTGTGGTTAAATTAGTTTTAGCTGATAGAACTGATTCCAATGATAAAATCTACAGCCATTTTATTACTAAACATAGAAAAAACAACTGGTACTACACCCTTTTCTGAGAAATTTATGTTTGTGATGTAATTCAATACTGTAGAGAAACATACGGATCCCAGTGTACGTTATATATCACACAAGCAGTAAGTTCTGTTTATGACTAGAAGTGAAAATATAAACTATACAAACAGTGCAGAAAATGCCATAAATAAATACATCTGGTATCAAATATGATTGGGTTTTACACTAATTGGTTTAAAGGAACTGACATCCATTTCAAGGAAAATAAAACTAAAACTTATAAAACAACAAACTTAAATGGTGTGATAAAACTACATAAACAACAACCAGACACAGTAGAGTTGTTTGTTAACATATCTCTGTTTACATAGTATGTTTGACTTCTATAATGAATTGTATTATAAAACTTTTGTGAAATCACCAAATATTGTAAAACTATGACAAGGTGCCAGTTGCCTATGGTATGTCTTTAAACAAGTGAACATGAGCACTAACTGTGACAGCTTGTTCATTGACAAACAGTATCAACACAACAATGGTTGACTTTATCCAAGGTTTTGTTCATTAATTGATGTTTAATTCCTTCAGAGGCATTTAACCTCATGCTCAAACTAATCAATACACTGTATATCTTTTTGATACAATGAATTACTCCTAGAAAACATGTTAGTCTGTAAATAGAATTAGAACAATATATGAGCATGAAGTGTCAATAAGTGCGTGGCATCTTTTTACACACATTTTTGTTCTAGTTAACCCTTACACACGGGTTATAATCCAAACATTAGTTATTAATATTAGATTAATAGTTTAGGAAATAATAAAATTTCTATTGAAATACAGATTAAATAAGTGTATTACAGATATGTTATTATCAAACACCAATGATTAACACAGCTTAATGCCTCAGTAGTATACTAGTATATTCCTATATAACATAAGTTAATACATGATTATGATACAACCTTATTCTTTAACTGTACAAGAAAGGAGTGCTGGCTGTCCACACTATGGTTGTTGGACTTACACACAACTATGGGAGCCTGCCAGGGAAGCAATGACCCGTTACAGCAGCCCAAACGGTATGTATCCATCCAAGATAAGGGAACATATAGAAATAACAACAGTGTCACATTTAGCTCTTCAATATATGGATACTAATGATATCTTGTCAAAGTTGTTACTGATATGTACAACAATAAACTACGGGACCAGCTGAATTCTGACTGAGAAGTAGGACTGTTCTTTCTATGTAGTAAAACATTCTAAAATTCTAGATGATACACAATGGCCTACAAAGCCACGTGAGTGATATTGACTGATTTTCATTGAACTTTCATAGATAACACAATTTGTGCTCATTGTGTAGATTAACACATTGAAAATTATGCCCGACTGTGTACCGGTATTTATGAGCACCTGTTAACGTTCAATTAAAGTCAGCTATACTCAGTAACAGCATACTGTGACATATGATTTCTAGATGTCTTACAATATATACTCATCTCAGTTAGTCCAAGGAATGTGTTTGTATTTTCTGAATGTTCAAACTGAGATACTTTATATGTAAATATATTATATTTATGGACACCGTGTAATATCTAATAATCTCTAAATTACTCACTTACAAAATCTAACTATGTCTTACAGTGGTCTCCCTTATCATTGACTCACATTGGTCTCCCTTATCATTGACTCACAGTGGTCTCCCTTATCATTGACTCACAGTGGTCTCCCTTATCATTGACTCACAGTGGTCTCCTTTATCACTGATGTTGTTCACAAGTACTGTATGAATTACAAACTATTCTGCAGATGATGTAAGTCATACAACAATTTTCATATTAACCCTGTGTTGTTTTCTGAACAAAAATACTCATCTGAAAATACTTAAATAGTTCCACTAGTCAGATACACATCTTGTTAATCTCATAGTCATACTTCTAATTGTTACTAGCTCAATCTGCACCAATATACCATGTTGAGCTGCAGTATAAACTTCTTTCAACAATCTAGTTCAACAGTAAAGTGAGTGTGTCTTTACAATACTTTAAACAATATTTCCAACAATACATGTTACCCCCTTTTTTTAACCTTTTCGACAAAATTTGACTGGTAGATGTCGGTTACTAATTCATGAGGTAGGTATGACAAGAAAAATACTCAAAATAGATTGAAGTTTAAAATGTTATCTTGATTTTTGACATATCTCTGTAATATGAAGAAGAAAAGTATCAAAAGTTCCAATGTTAAAAAGAACAATTTAATAAGCTCGATAAATTTAAGATATAATTATTATGTTTGATATATACACTTATCTTTAGATTATCTGTGTACACATATTCACAATCATTGCCAAAGTCAAAATGACTTGTACATAAAACTACCCAAACATTTGCTACATCTTGTTCCAATTTACAAACAAATAAATTAAGAGAACTTATCAAAATTGTTCCTAATCTGTTTCTTTCTGTCATGAAGAGTCTGCTATTCAAAGGAAATCTAACTCATCCTGTTTCCAGTAACTCTGTTTGTTGTTAGCATTTGTTGTCTTGATTAAGAACACAGTTTTTGATGACTGATTACCACCGTAATTGCCCATGTTCATTTGATCATTAAGTGTTGTTGTGTTGACTTTCATTTTAACTAGCTAACAACTATAAATCACTTTCTATAAACTTGCTTTTTTGAACACAGACTTTCATATTGTTGTTGTTGTGAAAGTCCTGCTGTTGTTTGGCATTTTAGAGTAAGGACCATTTGACAATCTTATTTGACAACTGTCTTGTTTCCTTTGATAACTGTCTTGTTTCCAAGAAGATGAATTTATTTGTTGATATTTGACCACTGTCCATCCAGTCCTCATGCGAGTGTGTCCAGAGTGCCTGTATATTGTAACATGTGATCACTGGGTAGACTGACCACTACCTCGGGAAGGTCCTGGGTCACCTGCTTGTTGAGAACAGTGTCAGCTATGCCTTGGAGGTTGGTACTTATCAGCTGATCATCCTGAAAAACAAACAAAACACGATTATACACACAGCTATAGTTTGTAAAGTACCAAACAATATTCAATTTAATGAACCAATTCAAATAGCATATACATGTTATAAAGAACGAGAAAAAAATAACATTTAATATCACATTAAACTGCCAAAAATTTACACTGGAAGAGATAAGAGCTAATGCAATTGACTCAATATTTGATACAAGGTTTATACTTTTTTGATCACGACATTGTATTGTTAATTATTACATATGTAAACATGAGCTATTTCTCTCATATATTTATCAAAACTTAAAGTACATATCATAATATCTTAATTGACTAAATTAATCATATACCTGTGAAGAATCATACATTAAACTTATCCCTGTTGGGAAATGACATTCTAATATATCTCTTTTCAAATGTTCAATATATGTGAATGTATAGGTATCTATGGCGATGTCTGATGTTAGGATATGAGGCCTCTAATGCACATAATGCTGTATATATAATACTAGTAATATATTATAAAGGTGTAGGTTATGCAAGTAGAAATGGAAATAATGTGAATATAAAATGATAAAACGTTAATTTGTTATGACCAGATTACATGTGTTAAATAAATGGTGTCAATATTTTTATATTAGAAATGATAAAACCCAAACACATCATGTACTGAGGAATAAAGGTAGTAAAAACAAAAAAGTTCAAAGCAAAAGTTAAAATGTAACAAATTTACCCAAATAAAACCAAGTTATTGATAATTATAGAGCAGAACAAAAAAGCACCTTTCCATATCATAAAATAAACATTTCCCTCTGAAAAGAATTAAAAACTTCACTCAAGTTTAAATAAACTCAACACAAACCTCACCATGAATCAATGTACCGCCGTTAAAACAAACAAATTTAAGGTCAATGCATGTCTGATATGGGAGTGTGATCCATGGTAGAGGATAAAGGAGACTAAAACACACACTTACACATATCCCACTCTAGATTCTGTATAATGATTGGACAATATAATAAGTAGAATACTACAGCTGTGTCTGTGCTGGTACAAGTAGATTAGGCTGAAGTTCTGATGTTAAATGTTTGCAACCTCAAGCTTTATAAAATCAATATTTGTAAGACTCAAAATACCGTTGTTCTTTTAGTGCTAAGTATTGTAATAGTGGTAACAGTTAAAAGATGCATTCAGGGGGCAGCCTAAGTAGTGGTAGATATTATTTGTAGAAGTTTTTATCCATAGAAACATGTCATTCAGTCCATGTATATTATCCCCCAAAATAAGGAAAATATGGCCAATCAATGTGAGTAATCTGGTCTGTGTTTAAATCTTAGAACCAAAACTTTTAAAATGTCATACCTCTATACAAAATGCATACATTCAGCATGCTTTATGAAACCTCTATATTTGTCTCATGCACAAACAGCTACAGACAGAGTTATATAAGACACATAGAGGTTTTTATGATCATCATTCAATAAATACATCAGTATGGACATCACATGTGTTGTCAATACAACATTGTAGACTTCACAGATTTGTGAGAAAACACTCCATTAATCCGGTGTTTGGTGATTACAGCCCTAACACTGACAAGCCACGCAGATGTTCTATACAATACTTTCTCATAGACTTCACATTTGTGCATATTTCATATGTTTTACCATTCCACAAAAATCAGTAAACAAGTTCTCTTTACTAAATGATTACATGTATGTCTCCCTACACCAGCTTGGTAAGTATGCCTTACTCTAGCGCCAACTCTTACAGGTTACTTCCAGCTTATCTCAATCATTCTAACCTACTTCATGTTTAATTTAAGATAATTTTGACTCTAAGATAAATGTATAGAGAAAAAAGACATTACTGGCTAAAACTTATATAAAGAGAGGCAGTATGAGCCTATACTTATTCATGTGATCTATATAAATATATTCACTCACTCAAAACTACACTAAAGAGTTCAAACCACTTTAACTAATTTAACTTATTGGAAAGATAATTAACTGTAGGAAGAGGAAGATTACCTTTTCTTCAAAAAGATTATGTTTTCAAATGCAAAACAGGGTGTAAAACATTGTCAATAAAAGCAAAACATGTTTATAAGCAATCAAATGAAAACAATTACAAATGCATGTATAATTAATATCTGCTGTACTATTTTAATTACCAAATATGTACTCGAGTCACTACCTTCAAATCTAGTTGCCCTTTTTAAACAGTTTACACCTTGTTTTGCATTATAAAACCTTAAGAGAAAAAATCATTTTCTATTGTGTACTAAATTAATTGTATTTGTGTGTGCATGATTATTTCACACCAGATGTTTATTTGTCATTAGGAGCAATCTACACAGCAGTTTGATTGTTATACTTACATACAACATGAAATAAAAAAAAGAATGCACAGATTAATTAATCGCAAAAGTAATAACAATACCACAATAAACACAATCTCGTCGAAGCATCAAATACTCATATTAACACAAGCAAAAATAGCCACATGCTGAAGTCAAGATGAACTGAAAGGCTTAAAAAAAATGCCCAAACTGAAAATATTGTTGCTATCACTGCAATTAAAACATGCAATATAGTAAGTAATAACTATAAACATAACGGCTATTAATAGTTTTATGATATTACAAAAAGGAGATTTTAGTTCTTGTCAATAAGGAAGTCATTTAGAAATATCAAGCATTATCTCGACGTCCTAGTAATGAAAGGTCATACAAAGGTCATAAATTCTTTAAACTATATGACATACAGCCTTTCATTATCTGGACGTCAATCTGGCATACTTTTATAAGTCACAAATACAATTTATGCATATAATTACCTGCTCTTGATTATGCATGTGGTTTGTTTGTTCATCATCAGTGGTCTCCCTTTCCTCCTCTTCCTCCCTTAACACAGGCAAACTTTGACCTGCATGTACATCAAAGTCACCAGAGGCTTGGTTGAACGAAAAGTCTGAGTCAGTAGATACATGCTCTGGAGAGTCTATATCATTATCGTACTCAGAGAAAGAATAGAACATGCTTGGCCCTGCATTAGAAGGAGTAGTTTGGGAAGAGTTAGTTTGTTTAATGAGAGAGTTAAGACGGTTAGTAAGAATGCTAGCTATGCGAGCCCTTGTATCTATACTGGTGTTGGAGCCTATAGACAGCCGAGTTACCTCTCCATCACTTTCACTCGCTATACTGCCTGCTTTGGAATGGCTCTCACTGCCAGAGTCTTGATCAAATGGCCATTCTTCAACGTCTACATGTCGCGGTGAACGATTACTACAACCGCTGCCTGTGGAGTCCTCAGACATGTATCTTACACGACCCACTAGTTGTTCACCCTCAAAATCATCCCATTCAAAGTTCATCCCTACATCTTCAGATTCCTCTTGATCATCAAACACAACTCCACTCACTGAAGTGTTATCTGAGGGAATTCCATCTTCTGGTATAGTACCTAGTGATCGTGATTTGTGTATATTTGACGGTGGAAGTCCAGCTCCCTTAGACATATAAATTTGTTTTGCCCGTTCAGTTTCTAAATCTGTTAACTTGGGACTGAGTTTAGATATAGCCTCAGCACTGTCATCTTCATAGTCATCTGTGAACTTACTCACAGAATTTGTAAACTGATCACTTTCTGTTTGTGACGTGACACTATCTGGAGCACTGCCATTCTCAGCTGTTCTGTAGCCTTCATCATTGTTCAGCTTGCTTAACATGAGGTCAGATCTACCATAGTCTGGATTGTTGAGACTTTTTGTTCCAGCTGCCTCAAATGATGGTCCTGTCCCATTGATTGCGGTTGTGTACTTCGAGTTGGATTGGTTTTCTGCAACAGAATCTGGCTCATTGTCTGGTTTCCTGCTTGAACTATTTGGTGCGTATTTACTAGGTGTGCTCATTCTGACTGGAACCGGTGGTTGAAGGATGTTTAGGTTATGGTCAGCTGCAAAAATATCTTTATCACCATCGAGGTTTTCATGGGTTACATTTCCACCAGATGCTATGATAGAGTCATTGTGTGGAAGATCTAAGTCATTTAATGTTGAACCAGCAACAAAATCATCTTCAAATCCATGTGAATGTATATTTTTTCGAATGGCGACATCTTTATTGAAATCATCATCAAAGCCATGTTTTTCACTATCATCTACTCTATGAACCAATACCTCGGCCACATGCTGGCTAAACTGGTTCTTGTTCTTAGACATTACAAAGTTTGGACTTGTTTGCTGCGGAGACACGCGTACAACAGGCACAACTGGAGCTGCTGTTGGATGTTCTAAAGACTGTGAGGTCACTTCCTCTTCAATTTGCTGTAAGAATGCTAAAATGTCTTCTGCTGAAGGTCTATCGTCTGCTTCCTGCCAGCACATCTCCATAATCTCATACCTGTAAATAGTAGTGATAAAATGAAGCCTATTTCAAGTATAAAGAGAAATGCAGTTCTAATATTTGCAAAACTATTATTTGTCTTTGTTGTATTTTAAAAATTGTTAAGCATATGATATGTTTGATAATCTTTACACAAAAAAGAAATCAAATTAAACAGATAAGCTTCTTCAAATAGTTCTCACCATCTATCCCCCAAAGGTATGGCTGAGTCAGAGGGAGGTAACTTTATAGAAGCCTCTTTAACAACTCTGTGTAGTACATCTTCATCTCGCAGATTGTTGTATGGCTTCCTACCCTGGGTTAATATCTCCCATAGTAATATACTCAGAGACCTACAATAAAGAGATAACAATTGTGATATATATACATTTATCTATGACAATATATTATGTGTGCATATAAGAGTTCTGAAGGCCAAACATCTACAACACATAAGTTAAAGCCAGGCTAGTTTCATTATAACATGTTTTAATTTTTATTACAAGAGTATTTTTTTGTTTATATAATAACACCAAATAGTATTAAAGTGTTAAATTACACAGTTATTATCCAAAGGCTTAATAGATAGCTACTACAGAATACAGTTTACAGTAGTTTTACTATGTTACCAATGCTTACCAGACATTGGATTGGAATGTGAAAGTTTTGGTTTGCCAGACTCCTTGTTTTAGTTCCAGGGACTCAGGTGACATCCAGCGTATAGGTAGTAAGTCACGACCAGTATCATAGTAATCCTCCTATAACACAACAAATCAAACATGAAACAAGAGATGTTTGTCAAAATAGTATGAGCAAGATGTTATCAGGAACACATAGAAGATTGAATAAATAATGCATGGTCGAAAATGGCAGCTGATCAGTATTTCACATTAAATGCCTGTAAGGCAGTTTTAAGATGACAACTTTGTCTTTGTGTCTACTTAATACGACAAACCAGCAAACCAAGTTTTAGGACTAAGCTAGGACTAAGCTTCTGTGTTTATTAAGTCAACAGGTTTTATGCATTAAGAGTCACTGATGCTTTGAACGTGGGCATAATAACTGCATTAAGAGTCACTGATGCTTTGAACGGGGGCATAATAACTGCATTAAGAGTCACTGATGCTTTGAACGGGGGCATAATAACTGCATTAAGAGTCACTAATGCTTTGAATGTGGGCATAATAACTGCATTAAGAGTCACTGATGCTTTGAACGGGGGCATAATAACTGCATTAAGAGTCACTGATGCTTTGAACGGGGGCATAATAACTGCATTAA
>ENA-OREC01002066-OREC01002066.1-marine-metagenome-genome-assembly--contig:-NODE-2066-length-10778-cov-15.792543_pt1 | contig 10778 bp, 4 predicted proteins | sample MGYA00248626_ERZ508543 | MGnify/ENA primary metagenome ERZ508543 (study PRJEB26211, sample SAMN05518279) | marine metagenome | isolation source: Puget Sound, Washington, USA | host: Bankia setacea...
TCACTCACTGAAAATAGTGCAGATATATTGGCAGATAACATCACAATTGCTGCAGTATGCCATTCTAAAGAAGAACTGGTCCATTGTCCTTAAATGATTTACAACATGTTTCATCTTGGTGCAATTCTAATAACATTATACAGTCATTGAATGTTTCCAAAACAAAGCTCATGTATATTTCCTTTAGACACAAACAACTATCCATGACAAATGATGAAACTTCTATTAACTTTTGTGACAGTAAAATAATACCTACCTCAATAGGAAAACTACTAGGTGTCACCATTTATAACTCTCTTTGCTGGGATAATCATATCAATCAAGTACTTAAAAAATGTAATTCCTTCCTGTTGTCAAGAATTAATATAATTTTGTCTAGGGAAAAACTAACACTATCTTACAATGCCTATATTCTTCCCCATCTTGACTATTGTTGTATAATCTGGGACAACTGCACTTCATCTGTAGAAGACAAAATTGTTAAATTTCAAAAGCAGGCAGCAAGCCTAATATACTAGACCGTGATTTCAAAACACCATCCTAAGAACTTTTTGCAGAACTCGAATTGCAAACTTTTCCTGAAAGGGTTATATATCAAACAGCAATAGTAATGTACAAAATAGTAAACAAGATATGTCCAGACTTAAGCATTACAATACATACACATCTGAAATTTGTAACAGAGATACAAGACCTAATAACTCAGTTCAATTATATATTCCAAAGTCTTTCCGCAAGTCATTCATGTACTCTGGAACTGTCATCTGGAATAGTCTCCCTTTATTCGTGAAAAATGCCTCTTCTGTAAACAGTTTTAAATCACATTTTTTAAAATGGAAACAGCTAGTTCATGGTTAATTCTACATTTATGTGTATTTTGTCTTTATAATGTTTATGTCAAATTCCAACTGATCTGGTATCGAGTCCCTTTCTATACATGTGCTGAACATATGCATACATCTACATGTTCACTTTTATAATTCTTAATGTCATCAAGTAGATCCAGTCCTAATTATTCAAACATATCAATCATATTTATATTCAGTATCTTTTTGTCAAACTTAATGTCGAAATGTGTTTTGGTAGTCATTTTTAGAAAACCGTTTTTAGGCCTCGATATCACATCAAGTAGATTCACTTTTACTAGTGCATTTACGCAAAACTTAAAAATACACACATTTAATGCTTAAATATCTTATAGTAAAACAGTTCTAATCACTATTGGATAATTTTGTTTTTAGATGCTGAGGAGAGAAAGAGGGAGGCAGGGGAGACAACCAAACCTGATGCAACCAAGCCAGAAGTAACCAAACCAGACAACACTAAAAAACAAGAATCAAAACCAGAGGAAAAGGAGAAGAAAACAACAGAAGACAAGAAACCAGAAGACAAGAAACTCAAAGGTAACTTGTCCGCCTTGGTCTCTGCCAAAAAGTGATGTGCAAAAATGTGCAACTTGTGAAACAAACTTTACCAAGCACTCTTACCTTTACAAGTGACTGTCTGTGTTGAAGTTTGTGATGTCAGTAGCCAGACAATGGCCGTGCATGAACTGTGAAACTCTCAACAAATCTCAGTCTTCTTACTTTACTGCTATTGTTATTACTATGTATTGTTGTTATACTGTTCTCTATGAAGAATTGAGTGTGATTAAATGAATTATGTTCTAGAAAAAAAATCCGTAAAATTTTCCATCATGATATACAAGGATGCAATGGAAAATTACGAATGTCATTTCAACATGTAGTGTTCTATAAATAGATAAATTGCTATTCATTACTATGCAGTACTAGTTGCATGCTTAATTTAAGGTTAAATATAACCATGTGTACAAGTAAGTTCTGTATTTTGTGCTTATATGTAAATATTGAAAAAATAGGATGCTAAATTATAGTTTGAAGATATTCAAGTACGTGAACACAGTATATCTGTCAACTGCATTATTTTCTGAAATCTGTCAACCTTTTTCTACTTTTTGTCAAAGTTTTTCTGTTAAATGATAGATTTTTTTGTTTGAATGCAAACTACTCAGTTCTTCATCACGAAAGCTACATGTATAGTATAGCTAAACCCCATGCCCCTGTCTACATACCTCATTCAATGTTGAAGTTGTGTTGGATTGTGTAAAGTCTTTGGTGCAGTCTGTCTTCTCCTATCTACTTCTGTCTCAGTGAGCTTTGCTAAATATTCTACAGCCTTTTCTCTCAACTCTAAAAGCTTCACTCTAAATTCTCTGAGCTTTCTAAATGCTTTGCTACCTCTCTCTCTCTAAAATATCCGCTTCTCTCGAAATATGTCAGCTTTCTCTGAATTCTAGCTTTAAGGGTGCAAGCACGATTGTCTTATGTCCTTCTTTATTCACTAGAAATAAGAACGGTATCGCTTTCACCTCTTTCTCTCCCTAAAATATTGTACATTTTCTCTCTAATTCTGTCATTTTTTCTTTGAATTCTAGCTGCTCTCTACCTTACTTAGCTCTCTATGTACAACATGTGAGCACCATGTTAAACTCTTATCTTAACTTGGTGCCTATATTGTCCAAGATTCTTTTCTTTCCTCTGTTCCTGTTGTCAATCTCTCTTGTCTGAAATCTTCATGTATCATACTAAGGTAAAGATTTTTCAAGTTACAGGTTATAAATTCAGGTTCAGGCATAGATCATTACTGACTTCTTTTTAAGTGGATTATTCAATAGGCACTTAAGGAACTTATATGAAAATATTGAGAATTAATTTCTAATGAGTAAATAAGGATTTTTCTATATATACATCTTGATGGAGCTGAAATTTGAAGAAACATCTATAATGCTGCATTTAAGGTTATGTTTTTAAAACCTAATGATGTTCCACGGTTTAAGGTAGTATATTTGGAAGAATTACCTACTGAAATCATTTGAAACCTTTTTGTATGATTTTTTTCTCAGATTATCTCCTCTTTATGATTGCATTTTTTTATAGACTTTTTGCTTTTACAACAGTACGTTATTTATGGTCTGTATGAAAAGGCTGGCTTCCTTGTTTTCTTTACAAACCTATTGATATCATGACTTACGCTATTAATGTTTTGATATTAGCAAATTTATATAGCAATCGTTTAACTACGTAGATCATGATTGTTAAAAAAAATAATAATCTCAAAGTCAAAAAATGAGGTTCAAAGTGCAGTTAAGGCAGAGGTAGATTGCATTCACCCCTCCTGGTTAATATTGACCACTCTTTTGTTTAATTTTTTTTAAACCAAAACAATTTTTAAAAATCTACCAAATGTTACTTCAGAGGGTAAAAGGTTCCAACCACAAGTTATCAAACGTAAAATAGCAGTTGAACCATGTTAGCATTACATACTTATAACCTAAAATGTATTGTTTTAAAAGAAAGGATAGATCTGAACATGGATGGTAGAGTTTATTATTAAGAGTCAAAGGTAACGATTAATATATCTGTCTGTATTAATATTCTATAACAACTATTCGTCACTCACAGGAACTGTCAAGGAACGAAAATGTGGCCCAACAAATGTGTGTGAGATAGGCTGAATAGATAAATGGACAGATATAACTATAGTAGGGGATAGACAAGAATTGATGAGTGTGTAATTAGAAACCAGATCATGTGACTTCAGGTACATTGGGTTCCCTGTTCTCCCAGATGTGTTTCTTCGTGTTTAGTTCTTCGTTTGAAACTCTTTTGTTTCAGTTATAATTAGTTATTGACTTTTTTATTTTTTTAGGTTTTGAACATTGATTTTGTAAACGAATAAGTAGTGTTTCTTGTGAGCCCTGAGTGAATAAAGTCAGATATAAGGTCACATGTAGGTTGTATTTTCTCTTATTTTTTTTCAGTTTACTTATTATTAGTTTTATGTACTCTAACCATTATCTTTAGTCTTTTTTATCCAATTCTAAGAAATATCTCATGGACAATACTTGCAAAAAGAATAAAAATGTGTACAAAATAATCAATTAACAAGGTTGTCTGCAAAAAAGCATGGTTTCATGAATTGTAGTGTAATATCGGCAATACTAAATTATCTTTTATTTGCTTTCTTTATTAAACAGATTTAATGGAAGTGATCAACCCTATCTTGAATGCAAAATCAATAAAACTGAACATTATTTCAAAATCCGTACCTCAAAAACATAACTATTTCATTTAATTTGTCATGTCTTTTACCCACACTATTAGTGCCAGTTTGTTGATACCTTTACCTCAACCATATATGTTATGTTACTTTGGTCCAAACATTATAGTGAGTTGATACCCTTTATGTATGCCTTGTGTATCGTTAGGTTGTGTCTACAGATTCGCTGTGTCCATACCAGGTGATCTGAAATCTTTACATTGCAATCATTTCATTCATAGTCAAACAGATACAATACTTTCCCTTAGTGCTGACAGCTTATAATATTTCGTTTTGCATTTAGAGATCAATTTGACAAAGTAAACGTTTCTATTTCGTTCAAAATTTAGTTTTCAAATAACAAGGATTCGACCATTGAACGCCCAAAGTTGCTCTATAAATATGGTAAAATAAGTCCAACAAATGAGCAAAGTACTTCTTTATTAACCGAAACTGAATAAAACAGAATCCTGTTTTCAGTTAAAAGTTCTTGTTCTTTATTTATACCTAAGTAAGTTGTTAATTGTTGAAATGTTTTGTTTAACACTTAATGTTGCTGGTCTTTTTTGGACTGATACAATGTGAATGAATGTTTAACGTGAGCAGTGCTCTGAATTCTGAGAATATTTAAAGAGTTATGAAAGTACAACGTCTATAGATGCATGCAAAATCGACACCAAAATAAGCTCCAAGACAATGTGTAAGTTTCTAGTAGCATCCTGTATCATTCATTCTCACTGGATTGTAAACTAAATCTCACAACTGAATGACCCAGCATTATCTCCCAGACAATATATATATATATCAATAGTGTAATATCAGTGTTATTTGATTGATACGCTATGACATAAAATCAGTAATTACATGTCTCTGTTAGATGTACTATGGTATAAATTTGTTATTTCATGTCTCTGTCAGGCTGGATGAATGAAGATTCCAACAGAAGGATAAAACAAAATCATTGATTTCGAGAATAGCTGGTCTTATGTTAATGTTTTTTTTACTCTGTGTGCATTAGATTTCCCTGCATTTATATGAAAACTGTTACATTTGTTTGTTATATATGTTATACATACCACAATGTTATGTTTTACTCATCGGACTACTATTTATGACCATTATATTTTCACTTCTGTTGTTAACTTATATGTATATATGTGATTCCAAAATGCCCAATGTAAATGTAACTGTTATTAGATGTAAAAAGTATTTAATATATACATGTATTCTGTAATTCTTTGTATATAAAGAACCATTTTATATGAGTTGTAAATACCAATGTTCAGCAATATGATATGTGTTATATGTGTATGTGGACTACATTTCTATGTACTACATGTACCAACTGGCTACCTGTAAGGGCTATATTATGTGTTATTATATATATTTAATATTGTACTATATGTGTTACCATGGTATATGAAATGTTATGTGATGAGAGGCTTCCGTACTGTTTCACTTTTCATGCTCATAAATGTCTGTTTTCATAACTTCTAGCATTTTATTTGAGTTTACTAATTGATTCTAAGTGAAAAAAACTTGTAAAACGATTTCTCTGTAAAGTTTCGAAGCTTGCTTGCTCCTGATTGGCTGCTGCTGTTTTAACCTTTGACCTCAACTACCACACTTTTATTATGTGTGTCTAATTCCAGTCAGCCAATGCAGCTTTTACTTGTCAGGTATTTTAAAAATGATATTTTAGTGTAAAGTTATGATTTATTATTTTTAGAATCAATCATACAGGTTTATTTTAAAGAAAATAGTTCTATTGGGCAAACTTTAGAAACAGCTTCGATTATACTTTAATGCTGCATCTGAACCTGCCACACGGTTTAAAATTGTTTCAGACAAAAATCAGAATTCTTTCCAACCTCTTGAATATGCCACATGAGCTAGCAAATTCAGAATAGCATTTGTTCAGTTTGAACATTTTGTACACCTCCTTTTTTATACTGTTAAGGGGCCAATTTCAGACACAAAGTTAACATGGTAAAAATGTCTTTTCTCATAATAAATTGTCTAATCAAAGGGCTGAAAGTACTTTTGGACAACTTACCTGAACTGCCAGTTAAATGAAGTCTTCTTTTAAAAGTTTCATACACAAAGATAGTTTTACACAAGTATGTACTTTTCTGATATAAGAACAATTCGGTTCATTCAGTAAATGTATACTTTTAATCATATAATCAGAACTAATAATCTTAAATCTTATACTCAACATAATTAAGTGCAGGGTTGTACATATATAAGTTATATAGATTGTATGGTTGAGTTAAGTAAGTACTGTATGCTATTTGGATTCAAGTAAGTACAACATACTAGGTTATTAATCACCATGATAGATGTTTAAATCATAACAATAATGGTGATTAAATAAGGACATGCGAGTAAGCACTACGGAAGACAATGTTATAATATAAGATGTTGATATTATAGTACAAACAAGGGTATTTGCTGTATTATGAACTGTGTTATTGTATGTTGACTTATTTTTCATTCACTCTATGCATATACTTTAAAGAAACTCACGTTGTAAAGTAATACTATAGCTGTTAAGACATACTTCTCTTGTAGAATGTCAAGGTGTTTTTTTTTCTTTTTGCATTTTATTGACACACTCACCTTTTCTTCACTGTTACAAACTAGAATAAATATTAACTGTTCAATATCAGCGTACACTCTTGTTGTTTTCTCTGCGGGTCTAATGCATGCTGTAGTAGTCTTTTGATCTTTGTGTCAAGAGTATTGGTGCTTGCGATTCTCCTTCTCAGCAGGTCTATTATAATTGACATGCTCAAGTCCAATAAACTACCTAAACTGGTGACAAAAAGGTGACATTGCTGCAACATAATATCTAAATTAACATGCTTCTAGGTTTCGTTCTAGATCTGAAAAATGGAGTATTATCCAAGTATTTAACTATACAAAGATTTCAGAAAAGTGGAAAGTATTCAGAAACATGCAAACAAATTAGTATTTGTACTTAACAAAAGAAAATTTGTTTGCTTTATTGATAATTGTTCCATATTTTGGTCTTCATTATTTGAGGTCTTGGCAGAATAGATATATAGCAAATATTTTCTTTGTTTGCTGTCCCGGTAATGAAAGGTCGTTAGTCCTTCTTTAAACTGAAGGACTTACGACTTTTCTTCACCAGGACGTTGAGTTCTGTTCTTAAAGTATCTTTCTTTACCAAAAGGATCAGAATCAAAAACAGACAGAAACAACACATCAACCTATTCACCAATTGCAGACTTACATTTAGATTAATGTTTACGCATTTTATGTCACTTTAACACAAGCAGGGTATGTACTTATGAAGATGTTGATCTAACCTAAAAGTTATTTTCAGAAGCCACAAAGAAGATTAAAGTGGGAGAAAATGAACAACAATCAGATACCAAGAAAAACGTGTTCTGTTGGACAAACAAAAGACTTCCATTGTCCTGAGAACATCTTCTACTAACATCTTTCTTTTACACCTGATATTAAGCAATTTTATAAAAACAAACATGTAGCTAACTTCAAAATTTCTTCAAGAACTAATCTAAACTACCTGTTTAACTACAAACTACGGAGTGTTATTCTCAACATGACTTGTCATAATACATGCCTACTTTCTTCACAAGCAGCATTGTTGTGACACAGCTAGCAACATAGTGTTTTCTCTGCTAGTAGAGTTACAGAAATAAGTGTTTCTTGCAGCTATATAGCATGCTTCTCTGAGGCTTGGTCAGAAAATACCTGTACATGAAAGGGCATGATCTCTTTAAAGTTTTGGTATTTTCTGATCAACCCAGTTAGTTTTCCATTCTCAAAGCTTCTCTCAGACTGCTACTCATCTCTAATTATGTCCCAGTGTCTGCTCTTATGTATTTGTTGTACTTTGTTCTCTCTCTCTCCTTTAATTCAGTCAATATAGACACTCCGCTATAATATTCTCTCCATCATACATGCTTTATTTCTTACTTAAGTCAAGAGGTGACCTGCAATGGTGTGACTGTCTTTCATACACAGTCACCACAGCTTAGCAGTCACCCTGGGAATCTTCCAAACTAACATCAACACTCCATCTGTGGAAACTTGACCACACATATTCGACTCTGTCCTATAATGTTCTGTTTTTAAAGCTTTGCAAGTCTATGTTCTGTAATGTTGTCTCTTAAACTCTACTATTGTCTCGACTTTCACCTTTCCTTCTCCCTCTGACATGTTTGCTGCCTGACTGCTGTCTCCTTTCAACCCATTATTCCTTTCCAGATGTGTAATGGTAAGTCTACTTTTATATGTATGTAGCTTTTCCTAAATGTTCAAATTGGACATATGCTGTTTAAAAACTATAAAAAAATCTTTTAATAATGTTGATGTCTCTTGTCAGTTTTAGGGCTGTAGGGATTAACAAAATTACCACTGTCTTGTTTGCCATCAAATGTTAACCATATCTTGTCAACATATTTGCAATTTCATGCCTTAACATCTAAACAGTGCACTATGGATGAAGCAAGGGATAGATTGTTTGATGACTTTGTATGCTACAGCAAACAAATAACTATTTTTTTCCCAAATATGAGATGATCTATAAACTATAAAGCATGTAGTTTCAGTTTCTTACAGTTTAAAAGAATGAGCATTTTTGTTGAATAACTCAATCCTGCCTTTTATCTTCAAATTGAGTAACTATTTGCATTAGTTTTGATTTTGCTATTAATAAACATAAATGTGAACATTAAACAATGAATTAAGTCCTTTTTCCTCTACAGGTATATCTCGACAAACTTCAACCACAGGCCTAGGGGGTGTGTCTAGAATGACTTCAGTATCAGGCTTAGCTGGGTCTCACGGCTTGTCTCGTCAAACTTCCACAACAGGGCTGCTAGAAAACTTGATTAACCAGAATAAACGATATTCTTCTCGCAAGAAAACAACAAGTACAGCTAGTGGCTCCAATGATCCAATGGAGGAAGATGATAACGATGAGGAGGAACTAATTGGTGATCATAATGACTCAGATGATTCCATGGACGTTACTTTCTTTCCAAGCTGAATTGTATCTGTTGTATATATATAAATGTTTTAGTGCTAGAACATTGAACTCACATTCCTGATACAACAAGGATTGTTTTGTAAATGGGTTAAGGGGCCAACAATCTTGAGTACAAAGAAGAATATGTCAAGATACCTCACCCTGACAGATTCATTTATGTCTAAACATTTATAAATTGAAGATTGTGTGTAGAAAGGGATTTTTTAAGGAATAGAAGATGACTTCTTGTATTAAGATTACAATCATTTAGATGGTCATTAAATAATTCATTTCAGAACAGAACTTTGTCTGATTTGATAAAAAAAGAAATGCTTATCATTGCATGTTTACTGGTCTAGACTTTGTGTGCAAATCACCTTCTATAATGTATTATGACATAAGAAGCAATTGTGGATGTTGTTATAAATAATACACTGACAACCAATATTGGGACTGTTGTGTGAAATCCTATTATTCTAGTTAACAAAAACACCAGATTCGTTGTTACCATTATCATTAACAATATCCAATTTTACATGTCACAGTGTTTGAACTTTCATTGTTTTGTGCATTTCTAGTAATATGTTAAAGATATGAAATTGTAAAATGTTTCTAAATAAGAATGGCATGCACAAGAGTTACTTGTTGATAAAGCTTACTATTCATCAAAGTGAAAGTTACAGTTTACATTTGAGCAGTTACCTTTATAACTTAAAACTTCTTATCCAATCACTAAAGCACTGTAACCAAAATGTAATGTGTAAAAAATACTGAGTAATAATGCACCTTTCAGTGTGGGGGTGGGGGGTGTGTGAGTCATTTCAAATTTATACTTTTATCTATCGAGAATCAACAGTTCTCATATTACTGTGTCAACTTTGTGCTTTGTATGCTATATATGTAATACACTGTATATAGGGTAAGTGCTAAATGTGATGGCAGATGCAGACTTGTATAGATGAACTTTGTTGTTTTCTGCTATTATTGCCGAGTAAGCAAAATGATTGAAAGGCAATGCCAACAACCTTGGTGATCAATGTTAATATATGTAGATTAGGATGTAAATAGATAGCTTGCAGAAAACAGATACTTATCAGTGACTGATGTTTGCTATTTCACATACTGATGACCTCATAACAATATTGGTGATCATGTATCAATACTAGTAAAGGGGGACTACTCTTCACTCTCGGATGTTCTAGTATTCATTAAAGCTAAGTACAACTGTAGTACAGGTGTAACATGTGAGTTATGCATTCTATATGAAATAGTATGAAACTTATTTTTCTTTGGATATTAAGCATGATGTTTGCTGCCACATACTTTCCAGTTCAATTGCTGTGTTCATTGATAAAATATTTAAAGTTTATGATAAAGTTCATCTGATTTTGTTTGGAACATCATGCATACGGCTTTTAAAAGAAAACAAGATCTAATGTGTTATTATTCACTTTAAAATATGACTATTTTTGTTGTCGCCCAAGAATTTGCATAGTTAAGTCAAAGTGGCTTCACCAACAATAAAATAGATATAATTGTATACATAAGTATATCCTGTGACATTTTTGTGTTGTGATTCATGAGCCATGCCATACCTGCAGATGTTATGTGTTCTGTAGTAAAACATAGAAAACTC
>ENA-OREC01002067-OREC01002067.1-marine-metagenome-genome-assembly--contig:-NODE-2067-length-10777-cov-13.647850_pt1 | contig 10777 bp, 6 predicted proteins | sample MGYA00248626_ERZ508543 | MGnify/ENA primary metagenome ERZ508543 (study PRJEB26211, sample SAMN05518279) | marine metagenome | isolation source: Puget Sound, Washington, USA | host: Bankia setacea...
CATTCAATGGATCGATCTGAGTATACAAATGACTCTCTTCTAATCAAAGGTCGACGCTTACAAGAGAGAAAGAGAAACATATCATAATAACTATGGCAGTCTGAAGAATGCTGTATATAAAGCATCAATTTGGAACTGTCATCTTGCGTCTAGACGAGCACAATAGTTATATTACAGTCAAGACGATATCTATGTATATATTTCATAAAGACTTTACTAAAAATTCTCTTTTATGGGACAATAAATAGTAGTATGAACTGTATTTAGAGCCATTTTACGCACCGCAATATATCTACTAACAACGGTGGATCAACATGCAGATACATTTATCTGTCTAGAGTTCTGAGCCCCCATAATGGCTGTAACTCGTACTTGTAGTTATGATTGCCGTTGTGTACGATGTTCAACCAAACATGCATACCATTGCAGAGACGGAGTATTTACCTAAATGCATCGATCACCTTTCTGGTGAGAGGTTAAAGTTCCCTGAACAATCTATATTGACGCTTGTATTATCTGTAAGAACATTATAAGCCCGATTATGTGTGAGACTTCTCCTGTTACTTTTGTAAGAAAACATGTAATGTTAGTATAGTGCAGTTGTCTCCTAGCAACGGCAACTCCCTTAACACTATAAACTGCGACATGTCCTTGATTCTTGGCCATGAGAACAATATGGTCATTTGCTCTCTACTTCATCAATAAAACTGTCCATGCTGTCGGAGAATCCGGTAATCCACTTATCTTAGCGGGGATAAAACGCGTATTCTTTCCTATGGGCAAGAATGTATCGTCATCGGTCGGGCGTATCTGAAATTGCTCTGAAATCAGACTTGGGTTTTAACAAGAAACACCGCGGCATGTGTGCGGCAATGCATCAAATCATACAATACATCGGCAGCAATGTTCTGGAGATAGATAGATTCCATTGGAGGTACTTTGATAGCTGAGACGGCAAAGCAAGTGCGCATGTGCTAATGATGTTTTTGAACGAGAAGATACTGGCTGAACTCAGTACTGAACTGACTACAACTGATTGTGGTTCTTTCATGTTGGTTTAACAGTTGTTGGATGAGTTTGTAGATAATTCAATCGAAGAAATATATTGATATGCAATGATAAAAATATAGTTGATGTCAGTGAATAGGAACTTAACCGCCCCCTATTACTGATATCATGGTATGTGTGCTTCCGTTTATACGATCATTGCTTCTGCTTTATGTTTTAAAGAACGATACTTTGATAGAACAGCAAAGAGATAAGTAGATATTACATCAGTTCGTGATAATCAAAACCAATTAACTACAATTAATATGCATTAACTTTCATTAACCGAAATAAGTACATACAGTTCGATTAAGGGAACCGATTGGTGTAAACATATTGGAAAGGTTGCAATTTTACTAACATAACGGTGTCTGTCCCCAATCTGAATGTTGATATGTCTATAATAAACTATGAAAAGCAAGAGCTAGAATGCTACTGGTTTACGCTTCAAATAGACAACCTGTGCAAAAAACAATAACCATTTAGAGATTATCTAGACAATGTTGACTTCGGTTTCACAAACAAGGCTTTCTGATTCACTTCTAATACAACTAACGGATGAACTATTAACTCCTGGAGAAATTTGACGCTAAACTAAACAGTGCTTTGCATTTTGCGGCGAACGAAACAACAAACTACGCTCATGACAATACAGGTTGTTAAATGTGTAACTGTTTCGTGTTGACCATATACATGGTACTCTCCAGATGTTCGCTAAAATAAGCCAACCATCTGAATAAACCTGGAGTCATTTATTTCTAGTATTTACTGAAATTATGTTTCTTAGTAATACAAATGGACTATCGGTGTTAGTTCTTTTTTATCACCAAACGTCTGTATAGTTTTCCCATTTCCTTCAAAACCAATCCTTAGAGATTCCAGGAATAAATACAACACCATTTGTACCGACACTTATTATTTAAAACTAGGAGATTAATGATCTAATGTCTCTTTGAAATGAAACCACGTCGGTCTCTTAGTTTTTTGGTTAACCTAAAATCATGAACTCGATTATATGGTTCAAACAAGACAGCTCACTCGGGAATATATCGGACATGTCTTTTGAATATAATGAGGAACGAGTTTGGTGTTTTAAACACTGTGTTACTATTGGAAAGAGTAATAATAACTTGAGGGGTAAAAACGAAAAGGTTCTATCTGCACCTTTATTCAGTAAAACTAATTTTACTTTCACCAATCAAACTCTACAAAAGGACAATAAAGAACAGTTTCCTCTTCGTAGACGTATGTATAAAGATAGTGTTAACAGTGCCAAAGTACCACTCTCTAGGGTCAAAGAGGGACATAACCCATGTTTGAAACATCATACTCATATGCTGTTCCGGGTTTAGAACATGATTAATGGCATGTGTACTCATGGTTTCTAGTACATTTACACCTTTAACTCAAGTATGCAATTCCCAATATTTCACTGTTTTGAGGAAGGAAGTAACGTGGTTAACAAACAAAACACTGAATACAACGTTTGGCAGCTGATGAAAAGCTAAAGCAAATTGTTTTGAAAACGTTTGCTTCGCCGACAGTAATATTTTTGTTGGCGGAGGTGAAAAAACAAATATGTCAAACACATTCCTTGTACAATTATTGGAAGTGATTTCGAGGCATACCCTCAAAAACGCTGTACATATAAAAACTCAAAAAAGGCAGTCGTGTTGAGTTTTCACTTAATACTACAGGTACTAGCTCATATTTTACACAGATACCGACCAATACATTCACGCACTAACCGGGGTAACACTTTATTACCTTAAATCATTAGAAGAGTGACGGGGGGAGGGGAGGGGTACGGGGGGCAGAAAAATAATGTATTCGTTCATCAAACTATTCAAAAATATTAACGAAAACTGCATGGATTTTGTAGTGAATATGCATGAGGCATTTTGTGCCATCAACTTGAAAATGTTAAACGGAGGTATGCCTTTTCCTCGGACAATAATTATCGACGTTCCAAATGCATTGCATTGTCTTTTATAGCGTTCATATTGATTTGAATTACTAATGCAGCCGACAGACAGACTAGATTGTAATGGTAGAGTTATCGGATATGACTTTCTATTTGTTGATGGCATCACTTCGGTCGTTCAGACACTGACATGTAACCGAAGTATTTATTGTTCCGTTTTAAACTGGTAATTGTTAACATACTTAGTGTTATCATGATGTAATCTAGTAAAGCCTAATGACAGAAAGCAAAACAAAGTCTTCATTGCAGCTATTTCACATTTCAGCTAAATAGACATTCTAAAACGGTCCCGTGATTCTCTCCTATACACAAAAAAGGAAACTAACTGTGGTTTATTCACTGTTAAACCATGACTGCAGTACTTTTACCTCACGTGAAAACGTTCTTAACTAAAATACTGCCAGAACCGAAGGTATCCAAATCACTCTATATTTTATAACGAGTTCTATATCTCTTGTTAGACATTGTTGTTTTTATTAAACCATGGTTTGCATTAATAGTATAGTCAATGCTAGCGCACTCGTGATTTAATTCATACGCACCCGAACTCGTACCCATGGTTTATTACTGCGTTAAACCACGGGTACATATGTTTTATTTCTTAAACATTCAATAGCAAGAGTTTGCGCCATATTAATAAACAATACAAATGACAATGTTCAGTGAGTTTAATTCTATTTTGCGAAGAACCGTAGATAGTTCGTTTATGTTCATTATCACGTGTCTTTCTCTCCCCTCAGAAGCCAATCTGCACAACTCAGACAGGATCAAACAAGCTCTCGAAGTCAGGCTATTGAGATCAAGCTTCACAGTCAAATGTTTGAGTTCTATATCAACCAGTAACGTTCATCTTGCATTAATTTAGTAAACATGTTTATGCGACCTACTTCATAGACCATGACAAATATCATAGAGTGGTAATAAACAAGAAGGATGTATTAGAGAACCTTGGCTTTGAAAAATGGGTTGGTTGATATCAATGTCGTGTTTATACAGATCACAGATTTATATCTTGAATGTTCGTTGGTATAAATATATTTGACACATTGCCATGTCAAGATGTACGATATTAGCGAGAGAAATAAAAAAGTGAAAGAGCATCGATCGGTGTTACCATACTCGTCGATATCTGAACAACATGAAACGCCCATCAGGTTGATATGGCAATCAATGGAATAACTTAAGACACACTATTTGGGTGACACGTTTTAGTACAGCGGCGATAACGAACGTCAATTCGTTCATTTTTCCAAAGCTAATTTTAGAATAACGACACATTGCTGAGTCAAAGAAATGCTTTCTCTAAAAAATGTTCAAAAGAACTGTTCTCTATGTAAGACAATCCGAGAACATCGATTACACAAATTTGATAACCATGTCGAACAATTATATATCTTCACTATCAAGCCGGTTTACTGTTTACTGTTTATCAACGTTTTTTAAGCCAAATGTGTACAATAGACATTAGAAATATGTAACACATGCGTATATACACAGGCTATACTGTATCATTCAATAGTTCTCTTTCATTTTATACTTGCCAATAACGCATGTACAATGAGCATCTTTAACAATAAACTACACACGTTACAATGTCAGTTCAATACATACGTTATGTTAATTCCGTCATGCCTTTTACTGTGTTCATAATAATCAAGTTTGTCTAGACACATTTATTGTTTCCTTTCTATCAGAAGTCGGCTACAGTGTCCCATCTAACGTTTTGATGATCCTACACAAATTGACTTGCTCTTATTTTACACCGTGTTTTCTCTCTTGAAAAGGAAAGTGCTGGTCGACTTAATTACTGGCCTGTACAACGCGTTTGTCTGTACTTAGCAGCGGAGAAGTAAAGTTTGGACAGTAATCATCAAACACAAACGGAGCGGACTTGTGATCATGGGTATGTATCTAAATTAGAATTCTACATCTAGCAAAGATGAATGTTTCACCGTTGTATACTAGTTTGATACATGATTAAGGTCACGAGACGTAACCTGCATAGCCGTTCACTGGCATACGTCCAATCATGTTACCACAATACTGAGAAATTGAATATGTAACTACTAAATCAATTTATTTTCTAGGCAATTTTGTAAAAAAATGAAGCAAACGTGGAGCATCACAAAAGGTATTCAACATTTAATGTTTTTTTGGAATGACGTTTTTTTTACATTTATTTAAAATGTTAGAGTACAATACAACATTGCAACTTTGTGTGCAAGTAGGAGGACCAAGTCACGTATACATAAAACGTGACAATAACGATGATTCTGATAAAGACAAAGAAGTAAAAACGAGCTTGTATACATCGGTGTTGGCAAAATACAGTACTTTCCAATGATACTTATAGCGCAAACACATCTAGGAATTCGACCGAGTTCAAGTCAAAGCCAGTAGCTACCTTGCCAGTGTGCCTTCCATACACGTTCGTATGTTCGTACTTCTTTCCATGATGGTATAGGACTACGCACCGACGTCCTTTGTGGAAACGTCTTGTCTCTATTCCTAAACGCTTAAATGACGTTGCGCTAATAAAGCAGCATTGTATTATGACAATGGAGGGGAAAGTAAAGTTATATTTTCTTTCTTAAATGTGTTTTGTCCAATCAAACCTTTATTAACGCATTACTTGCGAAATTTGTACAGATATTAAGTACTACTGCAATAGAATTATACTTCCCAAGATCGGTGTCTGACTTTCGTCTTGTACTGGCGAAATATTATTCTGAGAAAAGTGGATTAGCGTCGTCGCCGAAAGCAAGAGACATTTCAATAACGCTATGTAAGGCCAAATGAACATATATTTCTGTCAGACAAAGCTTGAAACGAGGAGAAATGTTGGGAGAGGATGCTGTTCGTGATAAACGATACTGCAAACTCAGTTGTCGTTAAATGTTTCTTCAGCTTGATTATTTGGACGTTATGGTATGATTGTATTCCAAGAAGCAATGTTTTCAACGGGTCGTCAGTTTAACCATCATATGACTTTTCTATACGCATACATTATATTGGAGTTGTTGAACAGGCTTTGCATAACTGACTTAAGGTTTGATTCTATTCGTAAGAAAACTGGCATTGCTGTAGGCAAACTATATATTTAGATACATGCACTTGCCGGAGAACGAATTACCCTTTGCTTGAAAAAAACTCACACACAATTTGCTTACCTTCAGCTATTATCGGTTGATTGTTTTCCTTGACAACCGTTTGTAAATAAAGAAAAGTGGAACTGACAAGTTTGAAACATGCTCACTAAAACAGATCTTGTAGTACATGATAATTGGTTACGCATAAAAGTAAAGCTAAACCCAGTTAAACACCCAGTTAAACACCCAGTTAAACATCCAGTTAAACATCCAGTTAAACACCCAGTTAAACACTCAGTTAAACACCCAGTTAAACACCCAGTTAAACACCCAATTAAACACCCAATTAAACATCCAGTTAAACATCCAGTTAAACACCCATTAGTGAGTAAATATTTGTCAAACTTGAAACCGCTCGTGTTATTGTTTTTAGTAATCAAGTACCATCACCGGAACATATAAAGCCCACATCTATGGAAACCGTATGGAAATATGATTTCGTTGAAATTTTGTATTTTCCGACATTTGTTCTATATCTTATATCAAATTGTTTTGGGTGTTCTACGGCTTTCCATACACATCTATTATATAATTCGATAAACTATTATGCGTGGTCTTAAATGAACGTTTTAGCAATTGAACAAGTACTAGCTTATACTTTGTTCTAGAAGCACCCATGTACATTTGCTTACTTCCAATCACGTTGACAATGTGCTAAGTAACCGAGTATGAAACTGCGACATCAATTATCTCCTGGAAGATGGGAATGGTATAAAGGTTGACAGTAGTGAAGCACCAGCAGTTCGTATCTAACAACAGTCGTACTTAATTATTTCCATGGATATTTAACTTTCTGAGTAAAACATCATCAGAGACAATCTCGTGTTGTGAATAAGTGTGTATGAACGGAGCGCTCAACGCAAAACGCCACCTATTTGGTAATACATACTTTAGTTTACCTACGAAGCTTCGCCAGCAAAACTGAATATCCATAGTCAGTAATTGGCCGTTGAGTGTCCTAGCCGTTAATATTTCAGTCATTTCTTCTCAGTATCATCCTATGTGTTAAGATATGCCTTGTAAGTTAATATACCGTTGTGGTGGTCGAAGAACAGATCCAGACAGACATCTAGAAACAGGACATAGACAGATGTACAATGGTCACATCTGTGGTATCTATATATGAATATGTGAGTAGACAGAAGACACATTGAATAACCCTCAGACAAAACCTTTGTCAGAAACTCAAGGTCCCGTCGATGGAAAAGATGGTTGCAGGGACATGTGGACAAGGGCAAAATTAACTCTGCTCAAACATGTACGACTACTAGATTGGCATTGACAAGTCAGCCCACCGCCTCCTCGATAGCCTAGTGGTATAGTGCTGGCTTTAAGTGCGGGAGGTCCCGGATTCAATCCCCAGTCAAGGACCGCGTCATACCAAAGACGTTGTAAAAATGGTACCAGTAGTGCCATTGTTTAACACTGAACATTCAAAAGGGAAGATACTGGCTCTTTCTCAAGAATTAAGATAGGAAAATAAATGTAATGGATAAAATCTGGGATAAAAAATCCTTCGAATCCGGAGGTCATTGTCCGTTGTGGCGGGGATGAAAAAAACGAATAACCAAGCAGAACCGACAAAAGTCGAACGCTTATTATATTCGAATTGTACAATAGGAAATGTTTTCCTGAAGTAAAACTGTTTTTAGAAAAGTATTTTAAGAAATATTACAAACCATAATGTCTACTGTTATACGTAGTCACGTGTATATATAATACAGGTCAACGTTTCTTTTTATTTATACTACTTTAGCTTTAACTACAGACAGTAAAAATATTCCATTGTACATGTATCTGCATTTGTTGAATACGAGTATTATTGTCTTAGTTTTAGTTTGGCTTTATACATGACATGGCTGTTTTGAATGTACGTTGTGTCAAGGTGTTCGTGGTTCTTTTGTACGACATCGCAGATTTGGGTTTATCAAAATATACTATGTGAGCTTTACTAAACATTCAAGTTTTACTCTCCCTTGAAAACGCCTTCATAGCTATACCCGTGTGTATAGTAGGTAAGCTTCCCATTAACTGTTATAACGTTGGGTAAATAAACAGGCATTATCTGTGTGTAACTGCAGGTTAAATTCAATTTTACAATCTCTTCAAACACTAACATTGTCTTAGAAATATCTGTATTTTTGATTTCGGTATCCCCCGTTTATATTTTATACAGCTTTTTGATGTCTTGTAAATCCCAAAACTGTGCTTAAAGTAAGGGAATCATCGTGTATATACCCTAGACTATAGCGGCACAAATAAAAAAAAAACACATACGCATGTTAAATATAATAATCGTAACATACCAGAATAAAGACGGCTTAACTAAAATGTGTTTGGAAACATTTATATTTACATCGTCTTATAACTAATACACAACAAAGTAAATCAAAACTATATAATAAGGGAAACATCATACTCACACAATGCGTCTAGTCTGATCATTTCAATGTGATACTATGAACTTGCAGCGAGTTACTAGATGTAAAGTTGAATTAAGTGTTTATCAAATACATGTCGCATTGGAGGGCGTGAACACATTGCCACACACTGGTAACGGTGAAGGGGTGTTTATGTCTCGTTGGCACTTTAGGCGAAGTATCACTCATTCGTTAGCCAATCTACTTTTCAATGTGCATAACCATGTTACGTCATGCCATTATGAGGTATTATCCTTACGAGTATATCTGTACCACGAGAAATGGTTGACTTGTTCACAGTTAACATCATGGTATGGCAGAGTTCAACAGGTATCGTCACATTCTTAGCATGGCTAACGTGTTATGTGAATTTGCTATCGTTCTACATGACACGTGCATTTACAATATTGTCTTATTGTAATAAGATACCGACAACTACGTACATTTATAACACAGTTCACACCGAGGCAATACTTGCAAGATACAGCAATAAATACTCCTTTGCAATAAAGCATAAGATACCGACAACTACGTACATTTATAAACACAGTTAACACCGAGGCAACAATTGCAAGATACAGCAATAGATACTCTTTTGCAATAAAGCATAAGTAGGGAGGCCATTCTAGTCCAACAATTACCAAACTAAAAAGGTGTCGACTAACTGGAACGCCAAGGATTATCAATTTACTTCAGGGATGTACAGACAAAAGACCAGTCTTAATTATCACTATTCTGAGAAGTGGAGTATCATATTAAAAACACGAGTGTCTGCCATGGACGAAATCATTAATAACTAAACTCGCAAACGCCCCTAACATGTATTCTAATAACGTGTAGAAAATATTGCAGTGTCACTAACATGATACTAATTACACGGGACAAGAGCTTTTCTTTGGGGTTTTAGATTACAAGTATCCCGTAAGTTCAATGCACAGGTATAGTGTAATGATAACACAATGTCATTGCTTTTTGTAGGGATATCAAACATTGTCTTTAAAACGCTAAAAAGACCTTCTCCAACAAACTACGTGACAAAGAAATAGAGTAAACGAAACTGGGTTTACTCTTATCATGTTGTTGTTGTTGTTCAACTTGTACTCCTTATGGCATTCGATGGACACATTCACTACTAGTAGTTACTAAAGTTGTGTTTCAAGATTGCTTTATTTCAGCTGTCAACAGTGTTTGTTTTTATTTTACATCGCTTTGTAAACACCGAGTATCTGAAAAGAGAAGTTGGAAATGTGCAGGAATAAATCACTCAAAACGTATACTCCTCGCACGCTGCATCATTAAAATCATTTCTTAATAACGTGTCATCTTATCACTCTGTACTATCAGTAATACCTTCCATTTCTAATTCTCAATCTAGATAAGTCGGATATATTGAACGTATCTGACGTTGAACGCATTTGGTTTAACATTACAGAGAGGTCGCAGTTAATACGTATCTACCATTCTAATACCCATCAGCAGTCGGTCGGATTTCGTTTACAGTTAATTGTGTTAAACATCCATGTCTGTGTGAGGTCGACCGATAAACAGTACTACGTATTTAAACTCATTGTTGGACGTTGATCGTCTTTACTTTTACAATTGCAGACACTTGTCGGTCCCGCCAAAATACGTTTCTTCAAAGCATGGTATTTGAGGTACCACAAAACGATTGATATATCAGGTAGGAGGGAGGTCTGTCCGTTCTATTTTAGTGGCATACATTATTCGGACATTATGATAAATATCTAGCTAAGTTTCTAATCTTCCACTAGGTTTTATTTGCTATAAGAAATATGCAAGTCTGCAAGTTTGCTTCCAATTAACACAATCTATTGGAGTATGCGTCTCATCTCTTGCTACAATTTAAGCAATATTCAATTAGTTCCATCTTCTGTAGGGACACTTTACTCTTGCAACATATGATATGCAGATACTAGAAAATCGGATTAGCAACGTCGCCCGCAAGCAATAGACATTTAAATATTGCTTCGTGAAGGACAAACGAACATATTGTTGAATAATTGTACTGTCTGTGAGAGCTTAATACGATCATGCAAGTGACCAGGGAGAGTGTATACATGATATAGATGTTTATTTAGGTACTATATCGACCAGGGAGAGTGTATACATGATATAGATGTTTATTTAGGTACTATATCGACCAGGGAGAGTGTATA
>ENA-OREC01002068-OREC01002068.1-marine-metagenome-genome-assembly--contig:-NODE-2068-length-10775-cov-13.928398_pt1 | contig 10775 bp, 6 predicted proteins | sample MGYA00248626_ERZ508543 | MGnify/ENA primary metagenome ERZ508543 (study PRJEB26211, sample SAMN05518279) | marine metagenome | isolation source: Puget Sound, Washington, USA | host: Bankia setacea...
ACAGTTAAACATTGAACATCTCAAAGAAAGGTCACTGGAAGTCAGGATATCTTAAGTCACAGTTAAACATTGAACATGCAGTTCAAAGGCAGAAGGACATTTCTATAGTTTACACTTTGTGCGGTCACTGTCAAAACAATAATGCGGATAATTCTTTCACACATTCACTTGAACCTATATCTAGTGTAAAACAATAGTTTAAGTCTGTAATGACAACACCAGGTTTCAGTTGACAGTTTGAGGTTGTTTAATAGTACATCTCAATTTTTTGAAATAAGATATCTCGTCTCCAACTTGTATAGGTGATTTGCTGGTGATGTTGCAGCTCAGATTCAGTCTATGAACTAGAAATATATAGAAGAGCAATATCCTGTTGGTGAATAGCAGATAATTACATCACATCTTAGAAACCTGACCTAAGCTAAGTGATACACATAGCTGTACTCTTATATTTACTTGAAAAATAAACAAAAGTAAGTGCCGTGATGCTCTCTACTGACATGTTCTTTTAAACACATTAGTAAAGGACAAAAGTATAAACAGATCACTAAAAACATTTGGATAACAAGCTGTCATAGATTGTTATAATTTCGGTAGATTTATGGATAGCACAAAAAAAATGTTAGAAATAAAAAGTGTGAGTTTTGTATGAGATTAAGATGTATGTTTTTTACCTGTTTTGCCAAATGTTTCATGAGCCCATCAGGCTGACACTGATGAGCCAGCTACCTGGAAAATGTCTTCTTTACATACTAATTATTACTTAAGGATCAATTAAAGGTTTCACCTCATTTTTCATATATCCATAACCCTTCAACATTCTTGTTGCTGGTCCAAATTGCCTGGGTTATAATGGAGATGACACCTGCCATGGGGCAATTATCACACAAGTGCCATAATTACGGCTCACCGCTTCTATAGAGAATAGAGTAGTCTTGTGAATATAAAATAAAGAACTGAGACAATTTTACTGTTGATTACATTTACATATTGATTATAAAAGTGTCTTATGAGTGTATGAGGTCGTGCCAATAGGTAATTAATTGCAGGGCCTTTAGATTTGCCTGCAATTATTTCCCTTGCCAATATTCTCAGATCGTGACATTCTGAGGATTATTAGTGAGTAAATATAATGCAACAAAACTACTGACCTAAACCATCTTAGCCTTTAATGAGGTCAGAGCCACACAATGTGATTCCTCCATTATGTAGAAAAAAATTCTGGTTCTATTCCTGGTATTTCAAATGTTGGTTACCTCAGGGTATAGGGCCTTTAATCAACATGACAATTTACTTATGTTCAAATTTCTCTTGTGAATATTGTCTGGGTTTATCTGGTTTTCAAAGTACACCATTTTTCACTCAAATTTGAATTTACCTCAGGGGTTGGTGCCTTCTGTATACTTTAACTTTTAGTTCCAACATTTTGAGAAAATTATACTGGTAATTTGGTTTCTAGAGAGATGCAGATGAGATGATTATTGTAACAGCTTGTAACAAGGCAGACCAACCCAGTCAGTAATTTTGGTCACCGTAGGCCAGGCTCCATTGCCACTTGTTGTAGACGACACTTTCACAACAGCAGACGCAATATCAGATCCAGGCAGACTATAATGATAATGATCCCTGATGATGAAGAGGAGGCAGGAGATGCTTGGTGAAGTAGAAGACCTGTAGAAGTGTGGGAATTTATCTTATTTTCCCCAGATTTCTGGCAGCGGCTGTTGATGTAAGATGACATTTGATACAAACTGCCGTAAGGTGAACAAATCATTGAAATAACACAGAAATACTATCACTTTAAAGCTATTCACTTCATAGTAGGTTATTTGTGTAATATCTTATTGTAGTTTTTTCTCAGTTCATCATTTTTTTCCCTGAAGACAGTGATTACAAATTGTTACTTTTATTACAAATACTGAGCAAAGAGTAGTCATGACAGAAATTTATAGCCTGTAATATCTTATCTTCCACATTTACTGAACACTCGAGCAAAGTAGATCCAGGATAAGCTAACATCTCATCTCATCTTATTGCTAATAGCTACACAATAAAGATTTCGAAACACCATTATCATAAATTTCTAGTGCTTTGGCCATGTAAAAATGAAATAGAATGCAATCCATAGTTCATTAGTTGAAAACAATTGAACCCTGTTTAACCCCCAAAAATCTTAACAAGAATGGCATAAACGACATAAATATACGGTGAAAATGATAAACGGAACCTATTTTTTTAATATCACAAGTTCATGAAATAGTTCTTAAACTCCTACAAATATCAAAGGCTTTGTCATTTATGATAAGAGCTACAAATCATTTCCAAGAAGTTTAGGGAATAACGTTATGACAAGTTAAATTCTCAAACTTCTGAAGCTTAAAGCCACCCCACAAGAAGTTTGGCTTACTTTAATTTATTGGTAGTTGTTTATTTTTTCTCACTTTACCTCTCCCACATTGGATTGAAAACCCTTCAAATTTGACAGTGTTATTTCCTGGTTAAATCTGCATGCTCAGGAAAGTATTTACAATTTCAAATTCCGCTGCAGTTTCATACTTAGAGAGTATAAGCTTGAGTTTTCATGTTTTGGTTAGATAGCTGCTTTATGATCACAGCAGAGAAACGATCAGACATATATAACTCTACCTCACTTGATACAAGAAACTGTATGTGCATTAATTTCATATTGAATACAGATGTTTGTCTTTCATGTTGCTATAAGATAGTCTTTGACGTCAAGTTACCCAAATGTCTTCATTGATAATCTTTAATCAGATCCCAAAACATGATCACTCAATAAGAAAACATGATGCAATAAATTACATTGATTGAATTCACAGAACAAAATCCAATAAATTCCATTGATATAATCTCCTTTGAAATATAATAAATATAGTTGATTAAATTTTAATAGATCAGTAACCACAGTTTTAGCCATGAGGATAATTTGTAAGTGTTCCCAGCTACCAACATGTTTAATAAACCACACTGTAAGTAATATAACAGTTGTTGCATGTTAATCTCTTAATTAAATCTTAGAGTCAAAAAAAGTCATGAAAAATAAATGCGAAGAATGAAAACATCCTAAAAAAGCCACAATTTGTTAAGTCTCCCAACTTGACTTTGACCTTGAACTCGGTGTAGTTGTCTTCACATGAATTGGTTGCTTGCTCTCCTGTTATCCTTGAAGCAGAGATAAACGGTAGATGCTTGTCTGTTTGGGATCAGGGACCAGTTGTTAGCCCAGCACTGTTTATTGTTTCTTCCAGATTTTTAATTTACACCGAACAAACAAGACATGGCCTGAAACAATAAAAATAACCAATAATGAAGGTAGGGCACAGGTTTCATTGACCCGTAGAGCAGCAGAAGTCACAGGCAGTGGTTTAACTGGAGGAAAGTGAATGGTAGAATGTTAAGAATGAAACTGTAAAACTATTTGTCAGAGAGAATAAATATATCGCTTGTTGGAGATGGTTATAAAGTAAAATTACAGTATGTTAGTGGATCTGGTTCCAAGATTAGGGGATTCATTTCAAAGTACAAGCAGATGGTAGTTATAGGAAATTGGTGGAAACTAAAGATATCAACTAAATCTAACCAAACAAAGGAAGCTCTCGTACTAGAGTTACAGAACTAATGGTATTATTTTACACTTATGATTTTAAGTTTTTATTTATGGATTAGTATACATAGACACATGTCCACTTTTGTTTCTCCTAAATGCTTTGTTATTTATACTATTCTGTATAAAGTTCACTTAATTTTGAAAATTGAATTCAACATGTGTTAAATGATACAATGATACAATGATACTGTGAATTATGTTATAGACTCAATCACATACATTGTTTCATATACAGCAAAGTTCTACTAAATAAGACTAGCATTGGAACTGACAAACTGATCAAAGCTGCAAACCTGGTGAAGTTCCACAGTCTATTTAAACAAGCTCTACACTTTGATGACCTCTATATGTACACCTAAACAAATTTAATGGAAAGAAAAAAAATTTTCCATGTACAAAACTGTCCATGCGGAACGGTATGTGCAAAAATAGGTTATGTGCTCGGGCTCCTCGTGCACGGCAAGGTAACTGTCGAATTTGGTAGGAAAGTATTCCTTGTTGATTGTCTATTATGAAAAACATTAAATATGGGATAAAAAAAGCATAGCAGAACGCTCTCGAGCATTTTCATGCACACAAACACTCCCAAGTGTAACCATTCAAGGAAACATAACTGCGATGAGATATCGAAATGACGTCATTTGGTTGGTTCTTCTTCTTCTTCATATCCGTGCCTAATAATCTTGGTATGATGTTGGCACGGGATTACGCAAAATGTTAAGCGGCTAGAAGCACACTAGTAATGCTTGTAGCAAACAACGTGCAAAAGTCTGGATTTAAATCCTATTGACCACTTGTTGGACCTATTGAAAGGCAAGGTTCGTGCACAGCCGCTGCAACTAAATCTCAGGGAGCTCATGCGTGTTATTTATCAGATGTGTGCGGCCATTCCACAACAGTATATTCATAGACACATTTTATCAAGGCGTGTACGGTACCTTGCTGTAGATGGAACACCAGGTGGATGCACAAAGTATCGAAACGAAAATAAATACGATGTTACAATTTATGTACATGTTCCTTTGAGAAAACTGGTATAACATTTAGTGGTTGTATAGTTAAACTTTTCTGCATCACGTTTATCAACAGCAACAAATCTAACATCAAAGTACATGCATTCATATCCTATAGAGATGAAACTGGAGCAGTGTGCTGGGATGTGTAATTGACACTTTGATTGACACCTTAATAGTGAAAAGTATAACAGCATATATTACAGCATTGAATTGGTAACAGTACATTCTACAACAACTGTCCTACACTTGTCCTACATACTCCATTCACTCAAGTCATTGTGAACTGGACACATGTAGCACATCTGTTGGAAGTATAGACTGCTAAACCATATCATACAGGCCACAGAGTACTAGAACTAAATCAAGGTTTCCCACGATCAAAGAAGCAATTAAATTGTGTTATATAGTCACCATATTTCCTCTTAAATCATAACATGTATAGGTTTTTAGTACTTAAGTATTTAATTTAAAGTGAGCACGTGCAAAGGTTGTTTTCAAGCGATAAAACTATCAAAACTACCCCCCCCCCCCCTTAGTAACCTTCATCAAGAAGATTTTTCACTCCCAACCTGGCTGTAATAAATGTGTTCTTTAACAATCAGTGGAAGTTGTAAAATGTGCAAGAATGCAAAGACTTAGAAAAACATACATTTTACCAAAGACATAAAATCTAAATTAGAAATTTTCTCAAAAAATCAAAATGCAGTTTGGCATGGAAACGACATGGATTATTATATTATATTCTTTAACTGATCTGCCAAAATGTTCTGTTCACATCTATTTCAAATAACAGTTGATGTGTTTTTGATGTTTGGCAGTTTAGATATGTATAATGCCTTTGATAAAAGTAAAGAACTCGGGGAGAGAAGTGACAGATCTTGTTTTAATACATCTTTCACTGTAATGTTGATAGATTTTCTGTCGTTCTTTCCTGTATTAGGTGGGTTCTGCAGTTTGCACATGAGAAATTGATGTACTGCAGAAATAGCTAGGGGGAAAACTCGTGCAATTGGGAAGAAAATCGTGCACAAGGCTTGCCAAAGGAGTTCAACGTCTTGTGAGAAACCAGACTAGTAGTTCAAGATGTAACAAAGGTACTGGAGGCTTGTAGAACTGATAGATTCAACATGATAATCGTCTATGCTTTCTGTCAGGCTTCCATTTCTTTTTATCTATTAAACAAGGTATCTCAACCAGGGAACAAAAAACAATGAATTTTACTGCACCCAAATGAACAGGGGAGATAGAATCTGTGATTTTTACTTGGTTTCGTGAACCCAAATGAACAGGGGAGATAGATTCTGTGATTTTTACTTGGTTTTGTGATCATCTTAAAAGAATTAAGTTAAAATAGTTTCCTTCTATAAGTACGTTGGAGATGCAACTGAGGTTATGGAAATTGACACCTTGATTTGAATATAATTAGGATTATTCAAAGGTTCAAAATAATACAAAGCTGCAAAAGAAATATTGGCATGTTGGTATGTATCTAATAGTGAATGTGAAAGGATTCTATCTGCTTCTTTATTCAATAGCACTAAGACCCGTATTTCATTCTCCTTTATGAAACCCTTCAAGTAGTGGGAAAACAACACCACAGATTTCACCACCAATTTACCAAACTGACATTGAGTGCTTATATATTTGAACAACAAAACCCAAAATTTATAAAGGGAAAGGTTGTATATTATTATTAAACAAAACGAATGACAGCTTGCCGACACAGGTTTTGAACCCACACTTAAAGTGCCAACTGACAGTAGTAAGTCTAACCACACAGACTCCTTCATCAACGGTAAACCAAAGAAGACAAGCATGTTTGTTTATGTCAGAAGTTTTATGAAAGTTGAAGTTTTACAAAGTATCAGAAAAAGTCGAAATGCTGAGATAATGTATTGGAGGTAGAAAACAACATTTCAGCATTTCAACTGTTCCATGTGAAAGCTTTCAGAAAATGCAGGAGTCTGTGCCAAATTGGAGATCGTGATGATCATTTAAACTACTAGGTCTCCATTTTTTTAAGTCGTTACCTTGGTAAGTGATTAACCTTTTGGAATTTCATTTTTTGGCACGGTGCATTATAAAGGCTTTTAGAGTTTTACTGCACTTTTGATATAGTGGTGTCTATGAACTTGTAAAATTGTGTTAGATTGGTTAAAGTTCTGATGGAAACCTGTGGAGCTTCTTTACACTTGTTGATGCAAATTATGTCTAGCAGTTAGAATGGAAAGGTTTTGTTGTTTGACACATCTTTTTGAGACCAAACAGTACTATCTATATACAAGTAACATTGTTTGTTAAATAGGTTTTGCGTTGAGTGTTGATATTTCTGCAACTTACCGTTTTATCCGACAGTCAATACATTATAAACTCCTGTCATAACAGTGTTTGCTTCCCAGACAGAGCTTTTATCTCCTCATTGTATGTAAAATGGGTCATTAATTTGAATATCATGCAAATTTGTGTTGTCCGATTTTTTTTACCAACTTTTTTTCCGACTGCCAAATTTTGTCACTTGATTCAGCACTGTAGTAAGCACCAACTGTTCGCGTATGTAGAAGTGGACATGTATAGAACAATATTGAATGCCACTGTGCCGAGAATAACACTTTCAAAATGCAGATTCTCTTGATTTTTCACACCATTGTATGTGTTCAAACAGAAAAAAACATACTATAGATTAAAGGAGTACCTATTAGATGAACAAAAAACAAAGATAAAACATATTCAAATTGCAATATCTGATATACTGATAGCTGAGTATACATAATTTTCTTTCCACATAAAGATCGGCTTTTCAGCACTTGTTTGCATTTGTAATTGATTCTTCAGAAAAATATAATATAATTTCTTCAAGATTATGTTGATAAATGTATAATAGTCTGATTGTCTTACTTGATTATGTTCTCATTTCAAAGTTACTTTCCACAGATATTGTTTACGTGATATGAAATTAAGTGCAAACAATTCTCATGAAATTCTGAATAATAATCTTATGTAAGCAGAAGTAATAATGTTCAGCTTTCTACTTCAATTTTCTGTTTGTTTTTTCTTGATTGTCTACAGTTCTTGTCTCTTCAACTTATTATTCACCTCAGAAATTGATATATGATACAAAATCAAAATGTTAAAATCACTCATATTCAAACTTGATGTACTTAGAACTATGATTGGAACATTGGATATCTCAATCTAGCTTTTCTCTCTATCATGATTTTCTGTTCAAAATTCAATGGAAAAGTGCTGTAACTATATGTTGAATATGTTGATTGTTGGTGTAGTTTTGCTCTATCTCTCTCTATTTGTTTAGCAGTGAGGTCATTACTTCTTGGCCATTAAACTTCATGCACTGCTAGACTTGATTTCTACTTGGCTAATGATTGGCATTATGTTGGACTCATCTTTCATAATTAATAACACGATATCTTCAAGAGTCAGTGTCAATTTGTATATGCCTTTCTTTTATCAACATTGATGTACTTTATTAAACACGATATAGGCAGTATACATGGCCGGGTTGTATGTAAATTGGCCGACTTATACAGAAAGAATGAGTAATAATGTAGAAAGGCTTTTAATATTTTCCAGAGAATCGTGGCTTCAATGTTTATCTGATAATGGAGTTTGATGCGACTTGTATGGTTGTCAGTATATATACAAACAGAATCAAAGCGTGCTTATTGTAACATTTCTTGTACTTTTGCATCGCTTTCTTTCTAGGTCAATTATATATGACACAAAAAAAAGGCAGAAGTAAAAACATCATTTTATTATTCTAGGTCAAGATATTAGATTTGAATAAGAAAAAAGACAGAAAGAAAAAATGACAAATGATACTTAGGTAAATAATCATTGTTTTAGAATTTAAAGCCATATAAGTAAACTAACTAAGGCAAAAGGAATTCAGTGCAGCTATAGCAAGTATGCACAAAGTACCTGGTAAATGTAAAAAAAACGACTTTGAAATCTTCAATCTTTTGAAATCCCATATTCTAAAAAGTTTACAAAACGTTAGAATTTAGATGCTTTTCTTAACATGGTTCCTTTTCTCTATATGTATGTATATGCTAAGATCCCCTAGAATCAATGTCAACTGCACTGAATGAAGATATTGGTTTTATCAATGAAACACTGGAATCTGGTATCGATTGTGTCCTGTCCTGTATGGTACAAGACAGGATCACTGTAACACTACTTCTATTTCAGACTATTGTGCACTGATGGTCAGTCTGTACACCAGTGTGCTGTGGTGTAGGGGACATAACAAGGATTTCTTCTGGATATGTTGTTATCTTAGAGCCCAGGAAGGGATATAAAGGGGCTAATTATTCACAGGCTAACTGTTTACAGAAGCAAGTCTGTCTGTGTACCAGGGTTATTGGTTTATTTAGAGCCTCTGACTCATAGTCGGTAGATCATGGGTAGCAGGACATCGTACATGTACTGGCAGGGAACAAAAAGGGTTGGAAGGGGACTTCTCAGTGTCACACAAGAATGAACAATGTGAACATACTCAGGTAGTTAGTAATAATAGTATAATATTAAAGAGTCCCTTGTTGGCATATATAACAAATGTTTATAAAACAAATGGTGTTGCTCCAATTATCCAAAACAATATGGCTTAAAAAGAGACATGTGTTGAAAGTGTATGAAAGGACCCTTTTGGCTGATGTTAGAATGGTGGGTGGTGAAAACATATTTCATCCGTGCTCCTTACATATTTCATCCGTGCTCCTTACATATTTCATCCGTGCTTCTTCCATATTTCATCTGTGCTCCTTCCATATTTCATCCGTGCTCCTTCCATATTTCATCCGTGCTCCTTCCATATTTCATCCGTGCTCCTTCCATATTTCATCCGTGCTCCTTACATATTTCATCCGTGCTCCTTACATATTTCATCCGTGCTCCTTACATATTTCATCCGTGCTCCTTCCTCACTCTCCCTCATTTGCTTTCATTACTTAGATAACTTCATGATAGAAAAATCGTCAGCTGAATGTGATATACGATGGTACTAAAACCAACTTTCCATGCCATTAAACTAACATATTTTATTTATTATAACATTGCTGATGTAGGAGATATTTCCAGCATATTTCTCAGATAGCCAGATGATAGGGCATGTCCAGGGTGGAACGCACGGAAACATGGACGCGTGATGAACTTCACATCTACTGGCAGAACTCATTATACAATAAATAGATGGGAGACACCTTCTTAAGGGCTCGCTAGTAATATGTAATAGCTTTAAAATGGTGCTTTATTGCTTTATTTCACGTTAATTACATTACGATAATAAAAGAATTCCTCACAGGACAGTATCTAGCCTCATTTGATACTTTTCAACAACAACACTTTTTATTTTAGGCCTACATTATACACTGTCCGATGTGTTCAGTTTTTGTATCAACTTTATAGGTCAATGAAATGTTTATTTTACTATCTCAGTACAAGGTATTAGGTGTTCTATCATTATGTTTGTTTCAGTTATTTATTATTTCAGGATTGATTTTCTTTGTATTATGTTGGTATGTACATTTCTGTGAATTTGGAAGTGCCCGCAGTAGTACAATTAAAGACACTCTTCAAGGCATAGTATTTTATTAGCTAGATATTATATAGGTTATGTCTAAGTCTGAATACGCATGTTTCTCCTTTTGTGTGTTGTAACATTCTTGGGTTCATTATATGTCCTTAGATTATACATTTGTATATTGTGTATAATATACAGTTGTTTGTACATCTTTTGTTCAAATTCAAAAGACGTGTTGATATTCTTGATAGAATCATATTTCTCTTTTGTATATATTTACATCTACATGTAGTAACACAACCATTTAGATTCTATCAGTCACATTGAGTTCATTTGTTTTTCCATGCACATCATTTGTCAACTGCATAATACACCCTGCAGCCATAGAAAGACACAGTGTTGAATTTATTAGTTCACACGAATTTCTCAGATGTTTTCGTCTTTACAAAGATTAGCACCAGGTTTTTTTGGGGGGGGGTTTTATCGTTTGACTTTTGTTGGTTCGTTTTTTTCATCCCCACCACAACAGCCAATGACCTTCGACTTCGAAGGATTTTCTATCCCAGATTTTATCCATTACATTTATTATCCTATC
>ENA-OREC01002069-OREC01002069.1-marine-metagenome-genome-assembly--contig:-NODE-2069-length-10775-cov-13.864928_pt1 | contig 10775 bp, 1 predicted proteins | sample MGYA00248626_ERZ508543 | MGnify/ENA primary metagenome ERZ508543 (study PRJEB26211, sample SAMN05518279) | marine metagenome | isolation source: Puget Sound, Washington, USA | host: Bankia setacea...
AGTGTCAAATGATGAATGAACGTGACAAGTTTAGACGACAGTTTTCTTAACCATGATTTATTAACAATTTGATGGGGAAGAGATTAACAAACAAACTTTTGAAACATTTTTACTTTTGTAAACATTGAAATAGCGTTTTTATTTTATATTGTGATTTTTTCGACACCAATTTCGTTAAATAAATTGTAGTTTTGATATAACGTTGAGTTGCAAGGGGCTTGGGTTAATTAAGAGATACTGGCAAAATAATTTCACCTGTGGGTACGGAGAAAATTAAAAAAAAATCGTTCTCCTCAGAGATTGGATTTAAACTTTGATTTGAATTGATTTGATTGGTTACTGGTTTTGGTTGACAAATATGCAAAAATACATTAGACACATTGAAAGAAAAAAAAACTGGGAAAAACTGGTAACAATTAACAAACAGCTGTGATTAAATGGAATAAAATCAGAACTGATAGATGTTGTAATTATGACTTACCAATATAATTCCGAAAATTTATTTATTATACGATCGAATTTCTATCTAAAATAAAGTGTAATGAATACGTAATAAATAAAGACAGAAATAACATGGTTATGCAATAGCACGATAATATTCCACCTGATATCATTGTAAAACAGCCATTAAATTATCTGTTCAAGTGCATACTAAATACCAATACAGATATTTAACGTATTGGGCGTATCATTGAATGTAACAAATATCGCGGATTTCTGTAAATCAATCGTTTTCCAAGAACTTCTGTATTTCGAGGCAGGTGCTTTTATTAGCAAGCAGATTTTTGGACTCGTTGAATTTATGTTTTTATAACGGTTGATAATTCAAAGTTTAATGATTTGATATGCGTATAATACAAACTAAGTGCGAATCTAAGATGCCTTTGTCAGAGTATTGCTAGTTGATTTATCTAAACATTGTTGCTTTTCTAATCAGTGATATTTTGATGGTTGATATTTTGATACGTATTATATTTTAATTTATGAGATTCGAAAATGAAACCAAATGTGCTGCAGAGTTAATAAAGATTTAAAATAAATAAAAGATTGTAGCCGCCGTATGATAAACGCTCTGATTTGTATGTACTAAGCTTTTATTTGTCGGCATTTTTGAGGGGATTAGATATTTAAACGTAAATTATAGAGATTACCATATTTTATAGGCGAAAGTTTCATAATATTTTTCACCGCAGATATGCATGCAAAACGTATTAAGATTTGTTTTCAAAAGCCTGTAAGAAAGATCATTATAGAATGTAAAAAGGCACATTAATACAACCAATTAAACTTATGTATGGGGAATTAGGGCTTTGGGAAACTTAGCGATAATTATTTAAAAGATTTCAACTTGTAAGCAGAAGATATGTGTGGTCCGTTTATTTTGAAAAGTCGGCTACATTTCAACAACTGTCTATATTGAAAACTTGATGCAAAAAGGTCCTATCTCGCTCTTCATTTATTGACAGTTACAACAGGTTAGCTTTAACAGAGTTCCTATACATGTGATACATTAGAAAATACCGGTTTTCACCTAAAAAAATCGGGCTGAATAAAGGTAAATGTTCGAAAATGGTGGCAAAACATGAACAACCTGGTTATAAGAATTATATGTGACACAAAAAAGGCTTGACAATTATATAGGTTCGTATGTATGCCCCTTAGATAGATAGAAATAAGTGTCACTATATTCCACTTTATGATTTTATGTGATAAAAACTGAGAGAAGATCATAAAACTTTAAAAGCAATGAAGCCAATTGAGACCTACGTGACTCTAATGCACGTTGATAATCGACCCTCCACAATCTCATTTTAAGGACTTTGTTGGAGAGAGGGGTGGATTATGGAGAGGGGTTCTAAGTGCTGTTTGATAGTGAGGCAGAAAGAACCCCTCCCCCCCCGCGCATCATTCACTTACTTGAAGAATCCGTAAAGTAAATGAACTCATTCACTCATGGCTCGGGATCTACCAGAATCAAAATATCACCCAAACGGTATCAAAGTTGGTAAAACTATATTGACACAAGATTGAGAGAATGACTCGATAGGTGCAAAATTGATAAGTGATTTTAATAATAATTCTGTCAATAGTAGAGGGGAAAAAAGCACAGTAAAATGAGTATTATGCATAACCCGGAGTTTAATATATAACCTACTTTTCTTTTCTTTTTTTTATTGCTAAAACAAATATATTGTGACCTCTTGATCTAGTATACTAGTTCATAAAAAGTTTGTAATCAGTTGGGTTCAAAGGTCAGCTTGTGATTCTAGTGTTGAGATTTTATATTATGTGACATTAATTTGTTTCTATATTGCATTCCTTGTGTTGATTTTTATAGCTGATGATGCGAGCACCGTTCAAAATGTTACAGTAACTAATGGGTTAAACTCTAGTGCTGTAAACATTTCATGTATGTATGTATAGATTACCCGGGGACTAAATCAATAGCTTCTTTCATTTACCATCTGAAAAATAATAATAATTAAAACTAAACATCAGATTCACTTTTCATCTTTTAACACAATTTCAGCACACTCCTCTCTCCTTTGTGATCGTCTTTTTCATTTTAACAGATAACTCATGTATTAATCTACCCCACTGATCGTCATCGTTCACATCGTCCACATCTTCACCTCAACTTCACTCTCCTAATTAATTCAACTACTGTATCTGAAATATCCACTGGTTTCTTAGAATTTCGTGTTTATCTATTAATAAACTTTTTAATTATCTCCCTTTATTGAACCTAAAAATAGCCACATCATGTATACTTGTATTACATCACTTAACTAAGATAACATAGCTAAGATAAAGAACCTCATCACCTTCAAACTCATATTCTGGTAATTATATAAACTTGTAAACCTATATAATACATTGGTTCATGGAATACCTGGCTGAAATAAGTAAAATGTACAAATTACCTCCCTTAAATTACGTCTATAACTTTGAAACTCACTTGTAACAGCCGTATAGTATCTCTTACAATCCCCACAAATTAACACTTAACCGCACCAGTAAAATTGCTTCAGCTATGGTATAACAGATATGTATATACATTGAATCTTATAATTGAATAACCTTGATATTGGTATATAGATATATAGATTTGCGAGTGTTTCTTGAATATTGTCTCGACCATTTTCACCTATTGCTTTAAGTACCCCAAGTTAAGGTATCGCATAGCTAGTAAATTCACCCTTTTTCATGCTTTTGATTTATTTATGTTGTCATTGAAGTGTTTGTGGGTACGTACATGTGTTGCAATTTTGACATATTTTAATTCAAAACTACGCACTCATGTCTGATATATTTTCATAATATTTCAGTCACATAATTTAGATTTATTTGTTGTACATTTGTCTCATACATCATGTTCCCCCCCACCCTTACACAAGACACCTCGTTAGTATAGTTAACTTGTGCAGTTGCAGTGTAAATTTGAAATCCCAATTCACCTGGTCGTTTATTAGAATTTATTAGAATAATTGCCCTTTATAATCTTTATTTCACATACCGTACTTGTTTCAATAAACCTTGCACAACATTTTTACCGTACATATTGTAATCTACCATTTTTACCGTATATATTGTAATTTTCCATTTGTACCGTAAATATTGTAATCAAATTTTTGTACCGTGTATATTGTAATATGATAGTATTGCTTCACGTATTTTTCATTTTTTTGCTTTTATTTTTAGCTACATCTTTGGAAGGCACATCAATGACAGCACGAAGTATGTATTCCCATCTTCTAGCTCTCTATCTTTCTTTCTCTCTTTCAATTCTGTACTTTGGTTATGGGATTTTTAAGGTTTAATTCACATGGACATTTAGTCAGGCTTTTCAGGCAATACATCGGGATTTTGAAAAATGTGGAGAAAAAAAGTATTCTGATAAAAAATTGTTTCTGTTAATTTGATACCATATAGTTATACTTGATTCATTTATCTCTAAGTTCCGTAATTGTTTAATGAGTTTTTCAAAGCTTTACGAAATATATAGCCAGAATGCTTCTTAAAAACTCCAAATGTCTGTTTTTAAGTTTAGGTAGAAGTTCTGTACAATTATTCCACCAATTGACATTTCAGAGGATAAACAAATTTGCATGACCATAAATACCATACTTCAGTAAATGAATCAAAGACAACTACCTTTTCTGTCTCCATTTATTGTCATTATAACTTTCCATTTCCAAGAGTAGAAACTTAACGAGGTCAGAACAAAACAAATTCTCATAGGACAATTTTGAGGAAGAAAAAGATATGAATTACAATCTACACACAAGATAACTATTCCAATATACATGGAGAAGGTATAAAAACAGAACCTACTAGTGATCATCTCTATAAAAGAGTCTCTAACGAAGTTCTGTTTTATTTTATATCGTTTTTTCATTTTACTATCGTTTCTGTAAAAAAAGACAGGAAATTAAGATTTATGCTTTATTTAGATTCTGTTACCATGGCAACCGTATATTGTCAGGGGGGAAATTGTATGGCATTAAAAGATTTATTTTTTTCTCAAGTAATTATGATAACAATACTGGGTAGAATTGGTACTAAAATCCAAGAAATCACTCATTTGTTTTGTTTTATGATATTTGTAGAGCACTAGAGTTTAGGGCTATTCTAAATTGTAATTAATTGAAATGATTAAAGAATTGAACAAGTAAATAGTCTTGGTCTTTAATGCTTCATTGCTCTATTTTTGTCTATACAAATCAAATTTTCTTTTTCATAATGATGTTCTTATCATTAATGAGCAGATATCAATTTGATTAATTAAACTGACTTAACAATTTGAAATAGAAATTATACTATATAGAACTACAATTATTATTATTCCACTGAGATGTTTGCGATGTTTCTACTAATTTACTTAAATGGTTCTTGTTGTTCATGTCTGCCTCAAATAACAAAAATATATAAAAAAAAATATAAAAAAAATATGAAAATATGAAAATTCAAAAAATAAAAATTAATAAGAAAAGGGAAAAATAAAAAAATCAGAATCTCAGAATCTTGTTATCTTAGTTCTATAAACTCTTGCCCATGGAGTGAGTTATGTATTAATGTGAATCATATAAACATGTATTGTGTGTGTGTTGGTGTGTGTTTATAACATTTTAACACTTCTATCTCTCTATCTGTTGTAGAAAACCCTCATAGAATTGTTTCACTAACATCGTTAATACTTACAGTATACCTATTTTGTTTCCCTTTTGTTTTTGTATTGGTTATGTGCTTTTCGTTTTTGAGATGTCGAAATTCGAAAATGAAAAAAATGAGGTAATCTACTTGATAAATGACCAAATACGTAATATACAATACTCAGATTTGTCCACCTGATTTCAGTCCTTTGATAATTTCTCTTTAGATCATCTAGGCAAAATGCCCGATAATATTTTAAGGCTCCATTGGTGATTTTTTTTAAAAGTGTCAACACAATTCCTAAGTGAATTCAGGTGTTTTCTCATTTAATTTCACCAGGATTTAAGTACAGTTCATAATTTGTTTGCTACTTTCTTTCTTTTATTTCTCATTTGGGTCTGAAGAGTTTACCTTCTACCTCATTTAAATTCTTTGGGTTTAAATCAACTAAGACAAAACAGGGTCCAATACCACTACTGTCATCATTCCAAACTATAATCTCCAACATCGTAACCCGTTACCTAGTGGATAATACGGAAAGACAAAAATGTTCGACCCAGCGAGGTTAAATGTTTTGCCGTTAATGTCACTTTGCATGACCCCAGTTAAACCAGGATTCTCCTTAAACCGTCCGAAATAACAACATAACTGACAAACATCTACATATATTAGCCAAACTTCTTTGTATCGCTTAAGAATATTACCCTAAGTTTGTAATCGTGTTAGATATTCGGGGATTTAAGACCCCTCTCTTTAGGTTGATTGAAGCTCGTTTTATCCAAAAAAAAGCATGGGAGTAAAAAAGGTAGCGAAATATCTGCTAAATCTGCTAATATCATCGCTTTACCAGTGTAGATAGCAGTCATTATAAGCCCATTAAAAGGAGTCCGTGTTCTCGTTTAAGATATATTTCTATGTCATAAGTATTGGTATTTGATGATGGATTCTCGAGAGGCTGTCACTGTCAAGGGGAGGTGACTCTAAGCGTACAATTTATCATAATTTTTCTGCTCATTAACTTGGAGGTCTAACAAGTTTATAATCATTACTAGTATTATTTTGTATCCTTCCCAGCAATTAAGAGTCTACTTTGAGTCCTGTTTTGGAAACCTGGCTGGAAATTAATTTGGTTCTTAATAACTGCAAGGAATTTTTGTGGGATTACGGTAGCAAAGTTAAGTTTAATCCCGGTAGATTTAAGTTATGAAAATATGATCTCTGTGTACATGGTAACCAATAGATACTTGAAATTTGTAGACAGGGTTATTGTTTCTATGTCATTTTGAGAGATTTAAAACATGTTCTTTGTCAAGCAGAATTTTAGTATTAAACGCGTTTGATATGTTTAAGAAAAACTGTTTGTAAGTTAACCAAACTCAACAATGCTTCCTAAATAGTTAACCAAACTCTACAATGCTTCCTAAATAGTTAACCGAACTCTACAATGCTCCCTAAATAGTTAACCAAAGAGCTCTAGGAAAACCAATGTTGTGTTGTTTTTTCGTTCAAACTCAGCCCAAGTTCGTTCATAAGAAGCATTTATTATAGAATATTTAAGCTAATGTCTTTCAAAAAAAAATTATGAAATTAATTAAATTGGGAACGAAAAAGGCAACTTAGGGCAAGCTAGCTTTTGTGACTGGTGTAGCTGGAGAGCACAGAGAACTAAATTGAAGTAAAAATACCTTAATCTTAAGTTCTTACATGTCTTAAGTTTCAATGAGACGACAGTTCCTTTAACACATTACAACATAACACCTTTAAATCAACATAATATTGTAACACTTGATCTCTCTCTTGTGCGACTGTTTAGCCTCTGTTGACATCTTTATTCCTCCGTCAGCCCAGCTTAGTCAAGTGTTGCTCTAGCCCACAAGCTTGATTGACATAATTGTGGGGTACTTGTCATTTAATATTTAGATATATATAGAGAGAGAAGATAGATCTCATTGCCTCTAAATTATCTTTTATACTATTCTCTGTAAATTTATACCCTTGTCAGAAAGCAACTGGATCTTAATTTTTTGACATCAGATATTTTCACAGGTACAAGTCAAGTGATGGCGGTAAGGTGGTATTGAAACAGTTCTAAACACAATTGAGTTAAGAATCGGCTAGGGTATTTTAGCAGTTAACACTCAATGTTTGGTCTATAAAATCTACTTATTCAAAGCTCATGTTCTTAGATCTGATGTTTGCATGCGTACAGAAGAAGTTACATTGACAAATGGTGGTGGTCTTACGCGCTTACAGGTAACAGTCAGGGATAAAGAGCAATGAGTGTAAGACAAGACGATTGTAAATTTGTTAAAATTGCTAGCTATAGTTTCGGCTTCTTTGAATTTTAACTTTGAAGGATTAGAAATAGGTATATATCATTGTAGGTGGAAACTTACTGAAAGTTACTGTGGCATATTTGTGTCCCTGTAAGAATGAGTGCTCCAACTTAACATTCGTGGTGACTTCTTAATCGGGTCTTGATGTAGGAGAACGGTGTCAAATCGAAATAAGGCCTCTATGAGCAGTTCTACAAATCAAGATGTTGATCTGTCGTACCTCCTTTTGAAGAGTTTGCTGTTTGATCAAACCTAAATGTTCCCTATCACAAGCAACCTGCAGCTAAATGATAACTCGATATTCCCAACCTAAAGAAAAATGTTAATGAAATTGAGAATCTAATAAATATGGGGAACTGTTACATTTCTACACCAGAAAATACATAGTATCACCTGAATCAACATTATATAAGACAAAAAAATAATGAAAAATGACGGAAAAAGACTGAAAATGTGACAGGCCGTCAAGGTGCAAGGTAAAGTTTATTCCGCCTGTGTTTTTTAACCTCCATTCTCCCTCCCAATTTGAGCTGTACTTGTTGACTGTCTGAACTGAAGAATTCTAATGTTCAGTTGGTGCATCCGTCTGCAACACTGTGCTTAAGCCGACATATCCGTGTGTAACCTAGCTTTTATCAATTTGATATATCCATGTTCTAATCTCTAACAATTTAAACTACCGGTGAGTCTTATTTGCCAAGCTTTTCTGACTTCTATAAATTATATTTTGTATCTGTAACATTTTCTGATATACTTTCTCATTTTATGCATAATTTAATAATAATCAAGGACTTATAACTGCCCCTTGTACCTGAAAATGATGCAAAAGCGTTTTAAGAACCGTATGATTTCATATAAGGTTAGAAACTTTCTTGTATCATTTCTGTTATCCTCGCTTAAAACTGTCAGTCATGCTTAAACGTTGTCAGCCGCTTGTCAGGTTTTTCGGTTTTTAATATTTTGAAAACTTACACTCAGTTCAGGTGTGGAGAAGCGAATATTAATTAAAACTCTCCTGTCTGTGATGGAGTTAAATTTCAAGGTCTTAAGTTCTCATCTAGCATGAAAACTGAAATTCGAAACAGATGGCTCATTTATCGAGTTGGGCGAAAATGTCGTCCAATTTTGATACAGTTTACTCTTTTGCACCTTTACCTGTCAGAACCCGTTCTTTAATACGAAATGACACGTTGCCAGGACCAATCAAAGACTGCCGTTATTGTTAACGCACAAACATGTTATATCAAAACATTTGAAGATCATTTTGGCAACAAAGAGGGGTCATTAAACATGTCCAACGATTTTGAGTTTCATGATTTTTAGCACATTATGGGTTACGGTAAAAGGCAGAGGTCTTGGAATTTTTGTTAGAATGATATTAATCAATTTTTGACATTGTCATGAATTCAAATAACAAAACAGAAGGTCTTTCATAACATGTTTAACAATAGTTGTGTAAAATGTCACATTGACACACTGATGCCTGTTAATAGTGTTCTCATAAATTTGTTTACATCTTTGTTAATTATGATCGATCTTCGGTTGTCTCAAACTTGTTTCTTACTGTTTTTAAAAGTACATTTTTCTTTGATATAACTTATTGTGCATGAAAATGATAATTTTTTGTAATGAACTTCAGGATCTGTAAGTTTTAGACCTTGGTTTTAAAATGGAGATTGATCCATGTGATTGCTTGGTTTGTTCATATGTTAAATAACTGGTTAAATAACTGATTGAATGACTGATTGAATGACTGGTTAAATAACTGGTTAAGTAACTGGTTAAATTACTGATTAAATGACTGGTTAAATAACTGGTTAAATGATCACGATCCTACTATATTTGAAAAATAGTTGAAAAATAACAGAAAGTAAATTAGCCGTATCGAGTATTAATCGCTGTCATCATTAGTGGGTCAAAACGAAAGTCCACTTACGTTAATTTTGTATGTTTGGAAAAGTTAGAAGTTATTCAATTGTGTAAATAATCATTTCTTGTTAATTAAGTAGCCAATATTGTGTTTCCCTTTACAGCATTCCAGTTTTAATTGAAGATCAAAAGTAGACGCAGGTGCAGCTGGCTGGTTTATTGATATATTTGACACTAAATTGATTTTTCGCCTCCCTTTCCATTGTACCATGAGCAGTCAAATGTATGTAAACAAAGGGCGAGAGTAATTTTGTAAATATTATAAACAGGATTTTATTTAGGTTAGGATCGTATTTTATCGATGAAACACACTGGACATTTGTACAGTTGTCAGACAAAGGTACACTGATGTTTACAGAGCTCTCAGTGGTCAACTTTACGAGGTTTATGATTACGACTTGGACGCGACTGGGGGAACGTGAATCGTGACACTGTTGACAAAGTATAGAGCGGTGTGTAAAAAGCAACAATAGTCTGTCTAACAAATTTATATAATATAATTTCTTATTCATTGTAGGGTGTATGGTCAGTTTTGCAACTTTCAGAATTTTGCTGTTGCTGGTGTTGTTTATAAGATGAAATATGGTATTGGACAAAGTAAATCTTATCAAACTGTTGGGGATAAATGGTCAGTTTTACAAGTCTAGGGTTATAAGAGCCTGTGTTTAATAGATGAAATACGGTAATTGTTATATAATGATTAGCTAGTGAGTGGGAAAGTATGATTTATTATGTGGACTGTCTAGATGATGAAGATAATTTTTATGAATTGTCCAAATAACTATTACGGCCAAGGAGGTTGTGGTTAAATAGTTAAAATACGGTACTTTTATAAAAAAATTAAGGTAGCGAGTGACAAAGAAATATTTATCATGTGGATAATTATTGGCCATGTAATAAAGATATGAAATGTATGAATAACTATTACGGCCATGGATTGAAGCCAATTAGGTTAAGGTTCAACTAATAGAGGAAATACGGTAGAGATATTTCAGTGGACCTTTTGTTTAGTAGTGGACAGAGTAATAAATGAAAAAGGAGTGAGCAAGATGGATCAATTTCACAGGTATTTGATTATGAAGGGTATTTGTGTACTGGACGTGACTAGATGGTCATTTTCTGAAGTAGTGGTCACACAACACTGCAATATCGTGGCCTACAGATCTAATAAACCCCCCCTCTTGAGAGACAATTATTAATGGTCAGCACGCAACTTGGAGTCTTGTTTTCTACAGTTTCAATGGCCCAGTCTATTTGTTGAGAAGATATTTTCTCTGGACTTTTCCCTCAACTAATGAAAAGAACAGAAACATGAGTGACATGCCTAAGGGAGGTGGGGACGGAAGGTGTGTGGAT
>ENA-OREC01002070-OREC01002070.1-marine-metagenome-genome-assembly--contig:-NODE-2070-length-10775-cov-13.803328_pt1 | contig 10775 bp, 9 predicted proteins | sample MGYA00248626_ERZ508543 | MGnify/ENA primary metagenome ERZ508543 (study PRJEB26211, sample SAMN05518279) | marine metagenome | isolation source: Puget Sound, Washington, USA | host: Bankia setacea...
TCTTTCAAGTCGTCGAGTTCCAATTCATGACCAAAACGTTTGTGGTAATCTATGCATATTGTTACGGTAGCATACTGTTATATATCTAACCGAACGGTACGAATCTAAGGTAGGACGAACCATGTTAAATGTGACGGCTTATTTCCCTTTTAGAAGCTCGTACCATTTTAAACAACCAGGCGCCTTCTTGTTTTTAACTATCAATCTTTTAGCAGATGTAACGTCTTTCAAGAGAAGAAGATAGGGGTCGATATGTTTTGTTTCGATGTGTGTGTTGTGCTTTACTTCACGATACGTTATCAAAATGTTTCCCCATTTGACGACGAGCGATTCAGGTTTCAACTATCTTTAAACATTTAAACAGTGTTCATTGACATTATTGATCCAAATCTAGCAACTTTTATAATCTTACCTGAACTCCTTAAGTGATAACAGGAAGAAAATGACACTTCAGTGGTTGGACTTATTTCTACAAATGTAAGGTGTAACAATAACGTATCCGATATGTTTGCGCTCCCACTGTTTGTCTCATTTTCATACAATCGGATTTGCTACAGGTTGTCTCATTTCCATACAGTCGGATATGCTACAGTTTGTCTCATTTCCATACAGTCGGATTTGCTACAGTTTGTCTCATTTCCATACAGTCGGATATGCTACAGTTTGTCTCATTTCCGTACAGTCGGATATGCTACAGTTTGTCTTATTTCCGTATAGTCGGATATGCTACAGTTTGTCTCATTTCCGTATAGTCGGATATGCTACAGTTTGTCTTATTTCCGTATAGTCGGATATGCTACAGTTTGTCTCATGTTCGCACAGACCGATATATTTTTAAAAGCATAAACAGGCACAATTATAGGATAAATAGAACAGCAGGGCACTCTGTCTTTGTACAATTGAGTTTTGGGTTTGACGATATTTAACGAGGGGGGTTATTTGGCATTTAAGTCAATCTTCCATAAGGCGATTAATTTATTTTAGTTCAATTGTTAAATCACGCTCGAATCCGTTCATGTTAGCAATAAGGATAACGTTTCTTGTTCAAGGAAACAACGGGGGCCTTTGATTGGGCTCGAACCCATGACCTCCACATTACGAGTCAGACGTGCAAGCGACTGCGCCACGCCGCGCCTTCAAAACTTACAATAATTGTGTAGGTATGTATTTACATATACAAAAAAATGGTAGATCAAAAAAAAAAATACAATGTTGAAAACTAGTTTTTTAGAACTTCGAATTGTAAGTAACAACATCACGATCATCAGAAATGTATATGTATATATATATATATATAGTACACGTAAGTTCGAGTGTATACATGTACGGGAAAAAAACACATATTTACTTTCACTAAATCATATACTAAATGTTGATAACCGATAAACAACTTACTGACAGTAGTTAACGTGTCTGTATATTGAGTAAAATAATCATTTTCGTTCCACTATTAAGCGGCTGAGTGCTATCAATGAGAACAAAATAGCAGGTTCATTATTTTCAGACTTTTCTAAAGCTTTTGATCTGGTCGATCACAGTCTTTTGATCCATAAACTTAAGCTGTATAACATTGACACATCATGTTTTGCTCATACTTAAACAAACGTTTTCAACAAACCCACTATGCTGGCACAATTTCTGATAAAAAGGAGGTGAACTCTGGCGTTTTCAAAGGATCTGTCCTTGGGCCAATACTCTTCCTGATTTATGTAAATGATCTACCCCTCTCACTTACTAGTACATGTGCTGACATATTTGCCGATGATACCACAATTGGTACATCAAGTCACTCTATAGACACATTTGTAGAAACCTTAACAACTGATTTACAAAATGTTTTATCCTGGTGTAATTCAAATAACGTACCATTAAATGTATGTATATCTCATATAGACACAAACAGCAGATTCTTGCAAATTGTGATCATGATATAATATGTGATAGTAAAAGACAAGTTAGCTCTGTTGAAAGACTTCCTGGTGTCACAATTAGTAATACTCTCTACTAGGATGCTCATATTAATCACCGTATTAAAATGTGTAATTCTTATTTATTCTTATTGTCGGGAATACGTGTTTATATCTAGAAGGAACCGAATACTGTTTTACAACTTTTACATTTTACCTCATCTTGATTTCTGTTGTATTATCTGGGGTAACTGTAGTTCTACAATGGAAGATAACTTTGTAAAATTCCAAAAGAGGGCAGCAATCTTAGATTGTGATTTTTATACACCATCTTCAGAACTATTTAAAGAACTCAATTGTCAAACATTCCCAGAAAGAGTTACAAATCAAAAGGCAATTTTAATGTATAAAATAATTAACAACATAAGTACTGATTGTTTAAAAAACTACGTCTCATATACTTCTGTCATATCATGTCGAGATACTAGATCTACTAACTGTAACGAACTATATACGCCAAAACCTAACTGTGAACTTTTACCCAAGTCGATCATGAACTCTGGAGCTGCCATATTGAATTCTCTCCCCCTACATGTTAAACATGCAACTTCGGTTTACACTTTTAAATCTCTATATCTAAATTATAAACACTTAAACGACCATTGAATTATTAGTAATACTACTGCCAATCTGATTCTGTATTTTGTACTGATTTAGTCAATGATTCTGTATTTTTTATTGATCTAATCAATGCATACTTCATGTCTTTTATATGACTTGCATGCTTTGGTATTGATGTCATTGTAAGTGTATATTATAGTCTCTTATGACATGCAACAACTCTAGTGTCATTTATTTACACATGAAGTTCATTACCTACTAAACTGTATTGGTTATTTAACAATGATTGGTCCATATCTAATAAGGGCATTGATATTGAAACAAAGATCAAACAAAATACACAACAAAGTAAATGTACAAACAAGAATGGCTGAATGAATGAATGAATATATGAATGAATGAATGAGCGGACAAACGAACGAACGAACGAACGAATGAATGAATATACAAATGAATATATGAATGAATTAATTAATATACAAAATAATGAATATATATGCAAATGAATGCATGAATGAATGAATATATCAATTAATGATGTGAGTGACTAATTAAATGAATACATGAGTTAGTGAGTGAGTAGGTGAGTGAGTGAGTAAGTGAAATAATAAATGAGTGAATGAATTAATTCATAAACCAATAAACTACTTAATTAATCAATCAACTAATCACCCAATCAGCAATTTGCTCACTTAATCAATTAATATGTTGATCAGACTACTTCCGAGCGTCATGTCAAGAAGACATAATTAGTCCCGTGAGCAAAACACTGTGTTTCACAGAGCTATAAGCAGCTTATTAAATTCCCACTCGTGTGCTGAATATTGTTACACAGTATTAATTAAACTGTTACACTGTTACTGCGGGTCTAGTTTTGACAGTCTTATGAATACATTGTAACCAAAACATGTAATGATAGCATCCTAAAGTTTACAACGTCTCTCGTGGTTCACTACCCAAAACACAATGTATGCGTCAATATGTGATCTGTAAGTAGTCCACATAGTAAACAATGGTGTGTGAATCCATGTGACACTGTCATACGCGTACTCTTCACCAGCAGCGATAATAAAACCCGCTCACAGTGAATACAACATATTTTCGTTTCAAAACAGCTAATGTCATTATATTTGTGTTACACTATAGAGACCAACGCACTAGTGAAATCATTTTGTGTCGGTTCGTAACTTAACTGTAGTCGATACTTTTGAACTGGTTCAATGTCAATATCTGCGTAAGTCAAGAATAGTTGAAGGAGGTCAACACTAACCTAAGCATAAAGCATCAATCAACCTTTGGACGCCAACCATTCTTGATGATCTGGATGATTTTCACGATCTGAAACTGTGTTGCATTAAATGGCTCTTTCTTCAGGAGTTGTAAGTCAAAGTCTCTAAAGAATCTTCCGTCAAGTCGCTGCTCGTAACAAACGTCCCCAATATCTTGAAGTAAACAATATCTAAATAAATGTGAGACTTGCATCACAGACATTTTATAAAAGTCCTCACTGTTTTGACCGTTTACGAGAATAGCCTGCATGTCTTGAATCCCTAAATCGTCATATGCGCCAGCCTCCTCAACAATTTTCTGATCGACGCAAGGAGTTAGATAAGAAGACTCTTCAGTGTCTTCTTCAGAAGCGAACTGTTCATCTACGTTTAAACTTACAATAGTATTCTCGTAGCTCATTTTGATAGGTCGCTTGTTAATTCTTGGAGGTACTGCTGGCGCATGCATATGTTCGTTGTCACAAACTTCGTAGTCGGTTGGCTCATGGTCCTCAGTTACTGTTTTGTGTTCTCCCATAACAGCTGTATTTTCCCGATCGATATGTGACCCACAAGTACGACCAGACCTTGGCGATGGCGGTAACGCTCTGGGTGGCTTCACTGATGACGATGACAATGAATTAGTCCGGGATTGTGGTTTGGTCCTCACAGGCGATTCAGCTGATTCAGATGTGTTTAGAGACCGGTTATGTTGCTTGGCACTGTAAACTTTCCGTTTGTTCTTTCTTTTATCGTACCATCGTTTTAATTCAGAATGAACGTTTCCAAATAGCCTCTTCTTACGATGGATGATTTGGTCTAGTGACTGAAATGAGAGCATGGAATGTATACGATGCACAATAAAACTTCATACGATAGCAGCAGTTGATTTGTATTAGGAAACATAGCACATGTACTTATATTGCTGAATGTTGAAATGTGGTGTTATTGTTGATGTTAATACACATTTATTAAACTATTTCTATATATGATTGTGTTATTGTTAATATCTTTATCTTGAAAAATGGTTAGCATATAATAAAAATGGCTCGACCACTTAATCTGGTGTTAATTCGGATTTAGATCATTTGATTGTTAGACCAGCTCGCTCATCAGACAGATATTCCACGTGTTTCCATGTGTATTTAGTTAACACACAGCCATTGTCAATGGGGGTCTTTTTCTTGCCATCAAGACATACTTACTATTAATATTTCTGTCGACCTATGTGTGTTCTTACTAGCTTAGACGGATACATGTCTTAAATCTTACCGATATAGAGACAGAAATAAAGTATGATATATCGATTGAATCGGATGCGTTATCTGTGAAGTTAAACCTGGTAGAATATCTCAGTAACAATATCAAAGACTGTATATTATAAACGGTGAGGTGAGAAAATAGAAATTATTTTGAAAACCGATTAACATTAACTCTCATTTGAGCGTAGGGTAAATAATCAGGAGGTGGATGCAGCACTCATCGGTTTACTACATGCACTAGTCGGGCTTCTGTTTATTACATACCTCTCCGTTAAAGTGCTCCTGTTTGGCTGATGTTTTATCTTTTGTGTCACTGTTCCCGTTTGGGTGAGGTATTGGCACCCGCTCTGAAACATAACACATAAACACGTCATTTGAGATAGATCAATAGTATTACAAGTGAACTTTTCGAGAGCAATACTCAAGGTATATATCAGTGGTGAATGTATGCTCATCATTGGATACAGGTTGGTTAATGTCATTAAGAGGAAAACAAGACCGTATGTATATGGCATACTCGTTCGTAACCAATACAAGCTAAAGCACGATGTACCCCTAAAATGACCAATGGAAAACCTAACATCTGCAAATACATGATTCGTTGTTGATTCTTACTTGGGATTGGTGGTTTTATGTAGTCATACTCAGAGCTTTCGTCTCCTTCATCGTCTGTTGAATCTGTAATAAACATAACACGTTCTATTTATAATTATGATAGTAATGTAATATCAATTCTGATAATGATAGTGATAATAGTAATCAAATGTATGACATATATACTACTAAAAATAAGAGTGCAGGATTTGTTGGTGAATGTCAAATAGATAAGTACACAATTTCTGATGCGCTGATAATTATAGCATCTGACAAGAAATATGTTGATATAAAAACGTACAAAAAGTGTTTAAGAGACTGTGTCTTCAGTGAGCTTTATACATTTTCTGGAAAGAGATACAATACTGTCACGTGACTTTTGGAACGCACAGACTCGCAGTAGTGCATGTTTTCTTGAGGTTTACGAGTTCTCAAGTTATATCAAACAATAGTAGTTCAAAGGTGTAATTGTTACGGCTACAATGCATTGAAAACCAGGTATAAGCGATAATATCGTATAATAATTTTAAAGTTGTGTGTGAATGGAGAAATATAGGTTTGCCAATAACTCTCGCGTAAATAGATTTTTGGTGAAAAGTACTTAATTAAGTTATGTTTAAAATAAATAAGTAACTGCACATCACACCTTGGAAGTCTATCTGTAAAGCCGTTTTCAGGGTAGCACCGGTAAGATTCGGAGTAAACAGTTTTGGGCTCCTAAGCCACACGTTATCTCTCTGACGAAGATTTAACATATACAGTCCATTGTCAACAAAGTCTGATTCAGGACACTCTGCAAACCGCCTTTTCAAGTAATTCTCGGTCATGGTATTATCCATTGTACTTCTTTGAACCTGTAAAGAGTTCCAGACTCCATTTGGTATCACAATTGTCGTGTATGTCCTCATGTCTTTCTGTCGAACCCACCCAACAAGTACCTCTGTTTGAACTGTTCCAATAACCTCGACTGGACCTTCTGTAACTAACATCGAAGCACTCGCCAAATCATCGCCAAAGTGTACTATAGAGGATATATCTACCTTCTGAAACTGGATGACTGATGGTAAGTATAAGGAATGCCATTTGATCAGTTGTTCCAAAGTGTAAGCCTCTGTATCTTGGACTGCTGTAAAGTTGACACGAGAATGCTCATTGAAACAGTAACTCTCTCGGCCACAAGAGCACTGTAAGTATTCTGTAGTATCAATGGACATTTTGAAGCGACGTTTGACTTGCAGTATGGTTTGGGCGGGAACTAGGGTGTTAGCACCAAGCCCAGCTGGTGGCACAGCCATAACGTCTTCCTCGGTACGCAGTAACCTTGGCATGTCCTCTAGTACCTAAACAGATAAAAAGTAAATGGTGAATTGAAACTGAAATGTTATGTGTAATCTCAAAGCTGACAGTATACAAACGTGAACTATGTTTAAATATACCGTTACAGCTGTTTTTGTCAAACGTCAGAATAGGTAATGGCATTGGGTGGGGCTCCGTCGTCAATTAGAGCGTCCGTATGGATGTGAACAATTGCCTGTTAGCTCGATACTGTTCTTTATTTATGATCTGATGTTTATTTAACGTATACAATTGGTGAAACTACATTCGAGCTCGGTTCCATGTGTGCCCCGACCAGACCCTCTCGTGCATGGATAGATCACATTGGCAAACATAATGATTTGTTTACAGGAAGCTTGAATAAATTTAGATTTACCCAATACTAAAGAAACAAAATGGTCGACGTCCTCTTTTACTTAAACAAGGATTTCTTTAAACATAACTGGCCAAAATTATATGGAACTACACAGGAAGCTTCCCTATTTGCCCCTTTAACAAAATACAACTCTTCGTTGATTGACTTACATTAACACTAACAAAATGGCCGACTTGCTGTTTTGCATTAAACCAGGTTTACTCTGTAATTACTAGACCGAATCCAATGAGATATCACAGTACGTTTCGTTGCATGACCATCTACACAAATACAATAATGTGCCACGATGGACCTACAACGTCGATATGGCCGATTTCCTGATGTAATGTATTATAAAGTGTTTTAATTCGTATTATTTAAAAGACGTTTCTGAAAAAAATCCTTTTTATCTAGATATCAAAATATTTCAAATTGATTACATCAGTGTATATGTTGTTTCGCATTCTATAACCTGTGGGTAAGTATTCATACAACATTTGACCAGAATAGTGCTTACATTCATTGGTGACCACAATACGTAGATGTCCGAACTTGTAATATGGGCTCCATGTTAAGAAGCAACGTTAGTATGCAATTTGCCTCGGGTGAGCGCTTCATTGCCATCGTTTCCCTCTTGTTTTACGAATAGTAGTATGCCTCGAATGTGTAACTGACGTGGACAGTTAACTGCAATGACTTGATTGATTTACCATAATTTCCCGAGCAACCCGGTAGTCTCGTACATTACAACGGAAACGTAAGTTAACTTCCTAGATTTCATAAACAAAGATAGAAAAAGTGTGGGGTACGATAACTTTTAAAATGTTCTTGTTTCCGGAAAAATGACCATATGTGTGGATCGGTCATTAATTCGGATGCGTTAACATGTGAGGGGTTTAACTGTACGTATCTTCAATACCCGTCAAAGCTATCAACTATGTGATATAATGATACCCTGGTCATGTTTACGATTAAAGGTTTATCAGGACTGACAACTGCAGTCATTCATAACGTTATAGTGTGTAGTTGGCTGATAAGAGAACGTGTTGATTTAGACGACCTGAGAATGTAAATACAAATCATGTACATACAGGCCTTTTTGTTAAATATAACCGATACACGATAATATTAGTTAATCAATTATATGTGAACATGCTATGTATAATGTACTGTTTAATATACGTAAACACCGAGCATTGAGCCGCGCAGTCACGTGTAATTTTAGATTCTTCTTAAAATTAGGGTGAACAAGTGTTAAACCGAGTTGAAAGCATTGAATATACATGAGAAACTACCATTGTCTACACACAGGAGTACCTTATTACACCACACATGGTTAGACTATGCCAACTGTCAAGGCTCAATGCTCGTTGTTTATCTATATATGCTCCTACAAGTGTATAACCATTTAATAATTAAATAGGTGTTACATGTGTATATAATGGATACGTGTTCTACACTCTAAGCAACCTATTTCACAATTCAACAGACCGTGTAATGAATTTACAAGTGTCTGGTCAATGTTTGTATACAATACCTGTACAATGGAGAACTATCTCGTTCTGTGTATACCGATGCAATAGGAACGTATTTCGTGTTATGTTTACCTGTGCAATATAACAATATCTCGTTCTATGTATACCTGTACAATAGAGGAATATCTCGTTCTATGTATACCTGTACAATAGAGAAATATCTCGTTCCATGTATACCTGTGCAATAGAGAAATATCTCGTTATATGTATACCTGTACAATAGAGGAATATCTCGTTCCATGTATACATGTGCACAAGAGAAATATCTCGTTCCATGTATACCTGTACACAAGAGAAATATCTCGTTCTATGTATACCTGTACAATAGAGAAATATCTCATTCAATGTATACCTGTACAATAGAGGAATATCTCGTACCATGTATACCTGTACACAAGAGAAATATCTCGTTCTATGTATACCTGTGCAATAGAGAAATATCTCGTTCTATGTATACCTGTACAATAGAGAAATATCTCGTTCCATGTATACCTGTGCAATAGAGAAATATCTCGTTCTATGTATACATGTGCAATAGAGAAATATCTCGTTCTATGTACACCTGTACAATAGAGAAATATATCGTTCCATGTATACCTGTACACAAGAGAAATATCTCGTTCTATGTATATCTGTACAATAGAGAAATATCTCGTTCCATGTATACCTGTGCAATAGAGAAATATCTCATTCAATGTATACCTGTGCAATAGAAACGTATCTCGTGTTATGTTTACCTGTGCAATAGAGCCATATCTCGTTCTTCTTCCTGGCCTATATTCGAACTTCAGTTTCCCGGGGTACTTAAGTGGAATGAGATACTCTTCTCCCAAATATATTCCCCGTTCGTAGATAAAGTCACTTCCATGTTTCATGCTCGCTTCTTCTTCATTGTGAACATCCAGCACCTTGATGTGGACGTATTGGACCATCTTCTTGCACTCTATGTATATAACAGTCCCTGGTTGTATCTGCACCATGTCATCCGTGGAATAGTTCCTATATTCCTGCACTGTCCTAATAACGACTGGAAGAGTAGACGCGTCATCTATAACTTCCTGAAGAGTCTGTTTAGGAAGGAACGAATCATAGTCAGTTTCCTCTCTCAAAGCCATGATTTTGAACACGACCTTCACAGAACAACAGTCGATTTTTTCTCGTAAAACATTAGCACATGCATGATAATATTACTACTTACTTGCCATTAGTCCTGTTAACATGGTATTGACTAATTTATACCATTATACAAGTGTTTATATATTCATTGTACTCAAGTATCACACTGACTTTACAAGCACGTATTTGAGTCACATTTACACGGTGTGGTTGAACAGTTTTATAAAGATTATTAATGCACTTCGTCCAAGCAAACCTCTAACCGCGGTTATGTGAATTTTACTTCCTTATTACAAACTCGTTACATACCTTGTTTACATAGACTCAATGACATAACATGGCACTTGAATTTACTTTATAATTAATCATGTACAGTTTAAACTTGAATGCACATTTAAATTGTCCTTATCTAAAGCGCAATGTATACATTACAATCTGACATCAGAGAAGAGAGCCATTCTAATTCAATACCAGCTATAGCATGGGAACATTATCCTGACACGTTTTGAATTCATTACCCGGACTGCTGAATTGTAAAATAAGGGGGAATGTGGGTTAGAGTAGGAAGTTATTACAAGATAGTATATAATATTGGGTTCAAACAAGATCAAACAAGAAAGTATCTAACTTATGTCCATTAGGTTTAAACAAGATAGTATTTAACTTATGTCCATAAAGTACAAACAAGATAGTATTTAACTTATGTCCATAAAGTACAAACAAGATAGTATTTAACTTATGTCCATAAAGTACAAACAAGATAGTATTTAACTTATGTCCAT
>ENA-OREC01002071-OREC01002071.1-marine-metagenome-genome-assembly--contig:-NODE-2071-length-10775-cov-12.068331_pt1 | contig 10775 bp, 8 predicted proteins | sample MGYA00248626_ERZ508543 | MGnify/ENA primary metagenome ERZ508543 (study PRJEB26211, sample SAMN05518279) | marine metagenome | isolation source: Puget Sound, Washington, USA | host: Bankia setacea...
AAGCAATAAGGGTAAATTTTCTTGCTCAAGGAAACAACGGGATCCTTTGATGGGGCTCGAACCCCCCCCCTCCACATTACGAGTCAGACGTGCAACCCCCTGCGTCACGCCCCCCCCCCCCTTTCATATATATGTCACTTGGATCTGCGACCTTCTGATTTAAATGGATATAAGTTTCAAGTTTCAAGCTACAAGTCTCATGTCATTATTCATGAACTGCATATAATATTTGTAAAAAGGAATGTGTGTACCGCGAGGGGTGCCGATCGGAACTAAACAGCATACATACAGTTCTGTAGTAAATCATATTGTTTGCTCTGTCAATACATTGTTGATCATATCTGTGTTTTAAAGCGTTGACATAACCGTATACAAGTACTCGTGTGAATGTACAAGTCACCTTAGGTTCATTTTAATAGTACCTCAATACAATCCTGTCTTAAACGTTCTCCTCGGAAGAAATGGGTTTAATTATATATTTATTGGCGTGTATTATTGACATAGGGTTGATGAGTTGAAATGAAGGATACTTATGTTACCAAAAAAGGCTAATGTTGAAGAATATTCTAATTAATAGCCATGTGTAGGTGTTCGCGAAGACAGCCACGCGTGACTTCTGCCTTCCAATAAATATAAAATCAACAACAGAATAATGTCATTCGGTTACGAGGGCACCCCGCATCATCAGACAATCGATTTGTGAAGTATTTTCCGGACAATTGTCGATAAACATTTATAGAGCAATTATCGTTTTTATATAATCTAGAGACGTTGTCTTTTTTATCGACTCCACCAGCAAAACATGACAACACAACGTTAGCCATGCATTTGTTTTTCATTGTCGTGTCCATTGTTGGTCACAATTTATTGTCCCCGTACATGGAAGGGAGCGGGGTCGGGGATCCATCACCACTCTTTCTTATAAAGGCTTCTGTCGCTATGAATATAGATACATGCAAGGCTCGGTAGCTTTGAATTAATATTTACCATTAAGTATGTAACACATACCGGTGAATTGCAAATAGTTTGGTTGGATTATCATGTTACTTGTTAACGTTGGACACATAGTCCGTTGAAACCTAAAACGTTATTCATTTACCCATGTACATGTATTTCGCAGATCAGAAACACTATTTGCACCATTTCTTGGAGAAAAAAAACTTTATTTGGGACACTTAACACAACTGATGACCACGGCGTTTTAGAAAGACTATTGACCAAATTGATGCACAAATAAACGTATATGATATGAAGTTTCACTCTTATTTGCGGCTGTTCTGTTTTGATTCTATATAGTGCTCTCCTATATCGACCCACGCTGTCTCTCATTACGTTTTCTCACATTCTCTCGATTTCTCTATCTCCGTCTCTATCTCCGTCCCTATCTCGTTTCCTCTCTATCTTATTTCCTCTCTGACTCTCTTCATTCCTCATTCTAGATCTGACGTGTTCTCTAGTTCACCTCTCTCTGTCATTTGTTTCCTTCTCTGTCACTTTTTCGACAAATACGCCCACTCGTCAAATACACAGTGTATCGTCAAAATCCAAAAAAATAAATAATAAAAAGATATCACCTTTTCTTTTCCTCGTAATCTTCGCTATAGCTGTCACAAGTTCTCTCACAATTTCTTATTACGCACGGGTATAAAGGTATCACTTGGACTTGCGTGTTAACCTTAACCTTAAGCGGCCATACAACTACCCCCTGTCAGTCAGTAATTGGATATAGCTCTGTATGCATACTGTTGCATTTGTTATAGTATAGTAAACAATTCACCCAAACTCAACCCTGTAATGCGTTTAAAATATAAAACAACGGGTTCATTTTCGCGACATAAAACGATAAAACGCCTAGAGCTTGGTGTCCGGTATTGTTCTCGGGTACCCTATTTTCATAATTTGCTGGGAAATTTGATATTATGTAAACGTTTTGAATCAACGAATCTAAATGTTCATTTGAAATTAGACAAAATGAACTAACTATGTGCTTGTATAATTCTATTTTAAAGTTGTATTCTTAAAATGCAAAACATACAAGATGACTGAGCGTTTCGTTGCAATCAAATAAAAACAAACTTTAAAGGACAAAACGATAAAATAAAACAAAAATAAGAATAAAAACACATAGTTAAACAACAACAAAACAACAACAAACAACAGCAATGAAATCACGATACAAACAGAAAAAACCCCAGAGGCATTTTCTTTTTGAAGATTTAAGTGTTTGCTTCCTGTTCTTAGAAGCAACACAGCTAAAACATAATTATAAGAGACCTTAGTGCAAAAGGACCTTGGTGGAAATTACTGCTGTCCATTTTCATCTCCCTACTTAGAAACTGAAGTCAGTATTTCTCATCGCCAGGAGTCGGGAGTTATTGTTGGCAACATGGTAATTTTATCCTGGAAACAAGAATTGACAGTCTGTGATAGAATCATGTGAGTAGAGGGCGAAGTCTGGCATTGGATATATTGATTTTTGGAACAAATACTGCATATCCTAGACACATCTCTTCCTATTTACGGTGTTGCTTGCATTGCTACCATAGCCTATTACGATGGCTGCGTGGTGAACAATCTTATCTTGGGTTTTGTGTCGGCTTTTTTTAGCGTGGCATCTGGTTGGCTTGGAACAGAATCAGATACATGTGTGGTGAATTTATTCAGTAATGTCATTGTGATCAGCGAGTACTTGACTGCGGGATCGTCTCTTCTAAAAAAAATGTTAATGGATTCTGTAGATAAACGTGTTTTGCAACAGTAAACAAGTATTGGAAACATTTGGTTTTGAACTTTTTGGCTAAGTAAACGCTTGTTTGATTGGTGAAAATATGTATTTCAGAGAAAAATTAGGACATGCTCGTACCTAACTTTAAAATATACGTTAATACCGTTAAGTAAAACCATTGCAGTGTTGATAGTGTATTGTTTAGTGTGGATCGCGAGTTAACCTTACTTTGAATATACCGGGATCTAATAACGTTGTTGTATTTTACATAGAGCTTAACATTCACCATCATTAGAAAACAATTCACAGCAACATATGTCGTTTATATAAACTATTTAAGATGGTACAGCAAATACGCAAGCATAACACATATCAAATTTTAAGTGTAAAGTGTACGAAAAAACTGTTTTTTGTCCGCTAAAGTCCATCATTGTTCAACCGTGTTTACCAGAGGCTGTCAGTATCCATGGATAAAGGTAGAGTTCGTAACGAAAACTAATACATGTGTAGTTGTAAAATATACACTAGACTGTTAACGCAGCTGCTTTTTAAGTGAAAACACAAAAACACAGACATGCCTTTACGATTGAATATTCGATTAATTGTTGTGCTGGGATTCGTGTGTTTGGTACTTACCGTGTTGATGCTTGACTCTAAGTCCGGCGGATATAGTATTCTCGGTTTCGTTTCCTCAAAACATTCAAGGACTGCCTCGAAGAGTCCAGAGATAGTGGCAGAAATCGAGCAACCTGCAGATCTATACAGTGCTGGGTATATTCTGGACAATATATCAAGGAAGCTACTGGCACAACGGAATAACATATCGAAACTTCTGAACTTAAAACAGCAAAGGGTCGGCCAACTGGAATGTGAGGTAGGATCTTTAGCCTCTCTTTTCCCTGTAAACTAAGCTATACATTCATCTATGTGTATGTCGGTTTGTTTAAAATAGCATCTGACATATTTGATTAAACAAAGGTCAAAGGTCACGTTCAGCAGGAAAATGTTGGACCACGTGGTACAGATGCATTCTGTGTTTAGGTTTGCTTTGTATCAAACATATTTAGCCTGAAACTTGACTAAATGTATAATTACAAAAGCTGCTTCATCACATGGTACAAAAAAACTTTACGCCGCATTTTATTACGGACGTTGAAAGAGTGTGATTCGATAACATTTTGGAGGCCTTGACTTTGCTATAGCTAAATACAGAGTTTATGCTTTCATTTGTCGACATTTACAGCTATTTGCCATTAACTTGGTATGTAATGAAAAACGTTTATATTGTGTTCATGTTCAGTCATCCACAGCATTAAGACGTAACTTATAATAACTGAAATAGTTTATCAAAATATTTAACAGGTTCGCAGATACAAGCCAATTGTAGATATTGCCCATCCTCGGTATCCAGGGTATTCGTAACACATATGTATATCGTAATGTATGTTATGAATACCCTGGTTACCGAGGATGGGCCATGTCGTTCTACCAATGCGCTAATTGTTCAACTAAGTCCGTTTTATTTGTTTATGCATCCGTGTATTTTACGTTTTAGCCACACACCTTATACAAAGAAGGATTGAGCAATACATCTGACACAAGGATATATACTGCATTAAACCATTTAGATTATCATCCTTTACAGTATATCACTTATGTAGGCATTTTGTGTTTTGTCAACATTTTGGCATCGAACGACTTACACTTGTATATGAAAGAACACCTGTAGAATCAACGCAAGGTAACATCTCTTCTGCTTTATTTCACAAGTACTGACACATTTTGAATACTGATCATATACACTATCTACCAGCTGTGAACACACTACAAAGAGCATTATTGTTAAGGTATGTGTTCTATGCATTTAAAACGTTGCTATAAATGCGAATGAACTTCCCCCTCACTGTAACGATTAGTATGTTGACATATCGCTAAGGCATTGCAGCAACTCTTAGATCTCATATGGATTTGTATCACACAATATGCCGGGGGTATTGTTAAGGTTCTCATGTCAAATGGACGAAAGGAAAGCTTGTGCATAGAATAGTCCCAAAAAAACTGGTATTGCCCAAGAACAGGGTATCACAGCTTCATACACCCTTGTCATGGAAGATAAGCAAGGTATTGCGCGCGATCCAGTCCCCAGTCGAACTTACTGAAACATATGTTTTATCCACTCATACTCGCCAACAGCGAAGTCTTACCACCCCTTTGTGCGAGATGCCAAATGTCAAGTATGAGGCGTGTAAGACACATATCACTAAGGTGCTTAAGCAAGGCACTCTGGTAGAGGATGACGCCATCACCCAGTCGGGATACAACTCAATGCAAGCAAGCGATAGGTCGATAAAACTCTCTTCCAAGAACGGGTATAAGACACGCTTGTAGTTTGATGTGCCAGCTGCACAGTTAAGACAGGATATATCTCATGATATGGAATCTACTTTATTTACTCCGGTTAGACCACAACGGATACTCTTTTATATGACAAATACGACAAAACCGGGTCATACAACAGCCAATTTTCGCACTGTTGTCAGAGCTCTGGTTGAACATCGGTTAAAAACTACCGTGACATATAAGTCCATACCATGTACTCAGATCTTGGTCAGTTAATCCATTGGAATTATGCCTCTCACATATCTTAACTGGGTGGGCACTACATCATATTTGCTTGGATGGGGCAAAAAACAAACATAAACAGCATGGACAAGCATACCTGATCTCACATACGGCTTTCACGCAGAACTCTGACTTCTTCATTGTTGAGTCTGTCTATATGCGGCGTCTAGAATGCTTTGTCAGATTCATGTATAGCAAGGGATGTAATGCATCAACATTTCACTACTCGATGCCAGTTGCATTTAATCTTACCAAGACTGTTCCAGCATGTAAAGTGAGCGCTATAACAGGCTAGTTTCTACTGGTTACTTAATCCAGCATTGAGTTCCTGACTTCAGTGGGTAGGACTGACACAAAGATGGTACCATTGCATGACAACCATTTTGAGCAAGTGTTATTCTCTCACACAGTGGCTACATCGGGTATATGTACAGGAAGGTACGTGCTACTGCCTGATGTGCAACCTTCTGTAATTGTGAAAGCTGGTGCTTTAATAACGGTTGTGATAACCAGTAGCACATGTTGCAAAAACCAGGGTTTGCAAGTTAGACTATGCTGTAATATTAACCATTTTAACCGTTATCCGCTGGCATTAAACAGGAACAAATAGCACCTCAAACAACTACAAATACTACAACAATGTCAACAGCCTGATCCTCGATGTTTTCTAGTGACGTCATGTCTGTCGTCATTCCTTCGTCAAGTTCACGAGTGTGCCATACAGTACTGAACGCTTTTTACGCCAAAGTTGATTCCCCTATTAAACTTCTGTCAAATTCTAGCCGTATTTCCTGTTATTTTTGTTTTTTGTTTTTCCTCATATCCATTGTTAATAAAAAGCCGCCGCCATCTTGTCTTCTCCCTACACTTTGAACTAGAGGACGTCGTACGTTAAGAGCGAATTATCGTGCGGATGTTGTATAGTGAGGCTCCAATTGGGGAACTTAGGTCAATTATGGTAACTTGTAAAATAATACCAAATTCCACGGAAAATGTACACAACTCATAATTTCCACATACGAAAAAACATCTTGCAGTATTATACAATCGTTATACGGATTATTGACAGTGTATATGGGCGCATATACACGGCTAACGCCTCGTGGTTATATGAACACAAGCCGTGTATATGAACCCACATACACTGTCAATAATCTGTATAACTTATAATATGTCAATGTACGTAGTGCGCAGTAAGTGCATTTTGAAACGACCCTTGTGCCTATAGTTGATGGTTTAAATTGTTGTATTTGAAGGTATTACAAATAGACATATTCCCTACACAATATTAAACCTGGGATGGAGAAGAAAACACATAGTTCAATAGTATAAAAGCAAGCTGTCAGTGATGTCATTGATATACCTACCAAAACTCCATATAAAGTACATATTGACCTACATTGCTTGAGTTATTCTCTTTACATACTGTAATATAATACCTGTAACTAACAGAAGCACTTAAAAACTTCGGCAAAACAACTGAATACTTTAGCATCTTTTTAAGAGGAATAACATTTTTGAACAATATCCCTTTGGAAATAAATTTAACCTTAAGTTAGTCGAAACTGACGTTTTCAAAACATTCTCTTATAGTTTAAACTGGTTCTTTTTTGTAGAATATTACACTTAATTACTCTACATTAGTTGTGTACATTAGAGCATGAACACTTGTTCGTGTTACATTATACATGTAAACAAATAAGAAGTATAGTTAACATAATTAGTACATTTACGTTATGTTCACGCTTCACGCTGGTTGGTTGGTAAAGATGGTTTAGGCTGATACGTGTACCATTATGCTAGCTGACGGGTGAGGGTATACGATGTTTATACGACCTATATTTGAGCTTTCTCGTGATACGATTTATTAAATACAGTAAAACGAACATGATACAAGTTCATTGATTTTTTCGATCAAGTACGCCTATGTAATTGCTATGTCTCAAAGTGTTTATGTTAATATCCCAATTGAACAGGATTTGGTATTAAAAGGTATTATACAATTAAATACTAATAAATCTGGTGGACCGGATATATTTTGTTTTTATGAGTTCTTTATTCATGGTAAAACTACTTTACCCATATATTTGCTGAACTTATTTAATAAACTATTCAATATTGGCTATTTTTCACTAGTTGGTCTTGTGTTTTGTTGTTCCTCTACATAAAAAAGGTTGTTTAAATGGTGCAAATAATTACAGGGGATTACTTTACTCAGTCCATTGGAAAATCGTTTTACTTGTATATTAAACACTCGATTAACAGACTGGGCAAGTAAGTACAATGTGTATATTGAGGCACAGGCGGGATTTAGGGCAAACATGGGAACAGTAGATAATATATTTGTATTACAAATTATTTTAAATCATATGCGTAACACAGGTAAACGTTTAGTTTGTGCATTTATTGACTTTTCTAAAGCCTTTGACTATGTAGTCAGGGATAATCTCTGGGATTAGGGGTACTATTTTAAACATCATAATCTATTTATTCTTCTGTAAAATCAAGAGTACAAATGCAAAGCAAGTTGAGTGATGCATATGCATGTCTACTAGGAGTGCGCCAGGGCGAAAGTTTGTCGCCATTTTATTTTCATTGTTCTTAAATGACACAGAAGACATTTTTATTGATAATGGACTTTCTGGAATTAATGTTAACATGTTTAAACTATTTTTTATTTTATATGCAGATGATATAGTTATATTTGCAAATAGTAAAGAGGAATTACCGCTAAGTTTGGATGCTCTTTATGAGTATTGTCAGAGATGGGAATTGATCGTTTATATTTATAAAACTAAGGTTATGGTATTTAGAGTGTCCAGTAGGCTAACAGCACTTACACACTTTTATTATAACAATGAGGAACTTGAAATAGTTGGGAAATTCACATACCTGGGTATTGTTTATAGTACAGGGGGTTCTTTTTCAGATTCGCAGAACGCACTTTCGGGACAAGCATTAAAAGCGATTTTTCAAATGAACACATATTTATACAAGTTTACTAACATCTCAGTCAGACATAGACTTGATCTTTTAGACAAATTAATACCACCTATTCTTAATCATACAAGCCAGATCGAAAGAGTTCATTTACAGTTTTGCAAACGACTTTTATGAGTAAAGAGAACTTCCCAAAATGAGTTTGTATATGATGAGTTGGGAAGGCACACTTTTCATTTTTTGGGGTACATCAATATAGTTAAATACTGGGTAAAAATATTACATACTGATGATAATTAGTATATTAGAAAGGTTTATAACATGTTAAAAATGATATGGAAGTATATCCAGACAAACCAAACTGGTGTACATTACTGAAATATTTGTTATGTACTTTGGGTATGTATGATGCATGGTATTTCTAAGAAATGGGCAATACATAATACGTTTTATATATTGTTAAATAGAGACTATGTGATCAATTTGTACAATACTGGCAAGGACGGTTAGAGCAGTCAAGCAGGTCAAGATTTTACAATAATACATCTTCTTTTAAGTTACAACCATACTTATATACTCTAAATATTTCAAAGTACCGTTATGCTATGTCCAAACGTAGAATGTCTTTACATAGATAGCATATAGAAACTGGCAGATGGAGTAAGCCCAAGACAACACCTCTTAATGAAAGAACATGTATTAATTGTAACGTTATAGAAGACGAATTTCATTTTGTTTGAGAATGTTATTCACAGATATTCGAAATAGATATATTCCAATATGTTAAAGAAATCTTCCTAGTATGTATAAATTAATTACACTAATTAATAATGAAAATAAAGATATCATTAGAAATTTAGGAGTATTTATTCAGAATGCTTTTGCGTTAAGAAACAGTATACATTATGTTTAGATATTAACTAATTTTGAATAAAAACACTACTATTGTTAGTATATTACTAGCAAATTTAACTATAAATATAAATCAGTGCTTGTTTAAAAGAAAAACAATAATTCCTGTTTTTGTTGTTGATATTTTGAAAATGTATGTGCTTGTGTTTGTATGGGTATATGTATATGTAAATGTGGGTGCATTAATGATTATTTATACATAGATTCAATATCTAAATGGATAGTACACATCATGTGAACAAATCAATGCTTGCATAAATATATATATATATGTAGTTCTATTGTTGATATGTCAATATTTAATATGGAAATTGCCACATGGGTGTATGACCTTCTGGTGTAAATATGAATAAACTCGTAAACTTGTATAATCCAGATTGTAAATATAAGAAACAACTTTGGATTGGTGGAACATGGTTTGTGTTTTGACAATTATCAGATGATGTGTTTAAATGTAGGCTCTAGTACGCCAGTCTAATTTGCATGTTAGTGTATGGTGCTATGTTAAAGGATTACTCAAATTGTGACAATAGTTTAGTGATTGGTTCGAACTTATACACATGTGAGTTTGCCAGGGACGAGACTATACAGATTAGTGTGCATTCAATTCGATCAAATTTCCCATGGGTATATCGAACCAAATGTGTCGCCTATAAAACTCCCGTTATCGTTTTCCAAAGCGTAATGTATTTGCTCAGAGCATTGTTTCGCCTTTTTTATGGTAATGCCATTGTTTTGGTGCTCCTCATGCCATACGGTATTGATTGATATCTTAACTGAATGTATATGTAGTATGATTTGACAAAAGGGGGAGACAAAGCATGACATCCAATGTATTAACACAAACACACATACCAATGGATGACAGCTTGTCTTACCAGACGAGGTCATTGTGTCATAGGAGAAGGTCATTGGTCAAAGTCATATCCATTCGCAAAGCTAGGTCGAATAACAAACAGTTGTTTTAACGAAGTCAATTTAATACTAACACGGACTACCTACGTCACAACTGACTGTATATACGTATTATGCTGCCGCCAATTTGAGTGAAAAATCCGTTACAAGTGTGTTCACGGGCGTATATAAGGTTGCAAACTTATTAAAATGGGCTTGCATAACGTTAGACAACGAGGTAAAGTTGTCAATGCCATGCAATGCTGACTGAAAACAACAACATCGGAACAAACAACAAAACATACTCAGACAAGTATGCACTTAACGCAAAACTGTATAAGCTGTCACGACCATCATGTTGTTGAAACATATTGACAAATACGTTTTAACTTCTAACCGTACATAATCGAATAACTACGCATCATATTGATAATAAATCAAAGTGCTGAGAGCACTGATGGACCTATAGGGCGTCATATTAGAGGGAGGCGAAAACTGAGCTCACTATCTAAGCATGAGGTCTTTGAACAATTGCTACAAACCCTGAATGGTGAGAGAATTCAAAATTACCAGGCGATGTGAAGGAGAGCTAATTAACAATGATGATCATACTGCAGTGCACTGTTAAGGGGGATGGCGTTGAACAAGATGAATAAATGCACAAGGAAATCAAACATTAAGC
>ENA-OREC01002072-OREC01002072.1-marine-metagenome-genome-assembly--contig:-NODE-2072-length-10774-cov-13.138076_pt1 | contig 10774 bp, 6 predicted proteins | sample MGYA00248626_ERZ508543 | MGnify/ENA primary metagenome ERZ508543 (study PRJEB26211, sample SAMN05518279) | marine metagenome | isolation source: Puget Sound, Washington, USA | host: Bankia setacea...
TCGGTACAAGAAAACATAAACAATATAAAAATGTGACAAAGTTGTGTCTGCAAATTTTTAAGACATCAAAATAAAAATGAGTGCATATGATAATTCTTCAGTAATAAGGAAATTTAGGTGTTAGAATTTAATGGAAAGTTGAAGGCTTCAGTTAAATGGGTGATTGCAGCATGTCCAAATGTTGCTACCGCTATCTAGCTCCAACTCTGATAGAAGAAAAACACAACATTGAATTTAACATATGATCATCATTTCTGGTGTTTAAATTTTCAAACCTGGTTATTGCTCTCTGAGGCATCATAATGAGAATTAAATTTGCATGAAAATAGCTTTTGAACACAAAACAGATTGCCATTAATCACAACTGTTATGATCTAAACACAACAAATTCTAATTGAACACAGTCTCTCCTGTTAAAATTCTAACTTGACCAACATGTTGCTGGAATTATTCCCATGTTTTACAAGAGAAAATTTTATTTTTCACCAAGTAAATCATTTTACAAGAATTCTCAGAAGAAATTTGGTTTAGTTTTATGAGGTGATTTTTTTCTTTTGAAGCCTGGTACAATTTTGGGTTCCACCTTTTTTCCTCCCAAGTTTTTGATAACAGTTGAGAATAAAAGTGAAGGTGTTGCATGGTTGGCATGGTAACCAATATGATCTGACAGATGGGTGTGGTGCATACAGGTGTTGAGTTTAATAACGTGTACCCATGCCTTACTTTTTAACAAGGGGATTCTTTACAGCATGGAGTCAGTGAACTGTGTGATATTAGTTCACTTCAATAAAGAGCATTTCTGTTTAAAAAAAAACAATGGGTGGATTTCACAGTTTTAACACTTAATCTATTCAATCTTGAAGGGTAATATTTTCATGGAGTCAAAAACAAAGTACATATCTTAGATGAAAGAATGTAAAACCCTTCAACATTTGATCAGAGCCCTATTACTTACATGTACATATAATACTTGTTGACTTGTACAGTAAGTCTCAGTTAACATGATTTGTATGTTGTGTGGAATTGTGGACTTGATTTTATAACGTGGCTATTTGGCTCAGTTGGTATAATTTCTGACTGTTAATCCAGGGGTTGTGGGTTTGAGTCCAAGTCAGGTTGCGCTCTTTACAAGTGAAGAAGTAGCCAGTTACTCGTATACATTGTAGTTGTAAAGGTTAGTACTTAGTTAAGAAATCTAGGAACAGGGTCAAATTGTCCTTCAGGATATGACTGTTGAAATGAATCAAGCCAAACCAAACTAAAATCGATGCTTTAAATATAAGTTGTAAGTTGATAAACTTATACTATGTTGTAATAGCGTAGTACGTGAGCTGACAGCTTAGCGGGCCACTATGCTGGAATAGTAACCGGTCGCTATTCCAGCATAGTGGCCCACTAAGCTACCGGTCACTATTTCAGCATAGTGGCGTGCTGCAGTATTTGGTTGCGATGAGCCATTGTTTTTGCGAAAATCACAACACATGAATCTTCTAGAACTGTCAAAACAACCAAATGTTTTGCAACAGTGACAGGGTTAAGGACAATCTGCTCGAAAGTATAGATTCTAAAAAGACAAACTGTTGCAGCATCTGTTTTATTTACTTTTAATTCAGTAGAGAAAGGTGTGCGGTATATTATTAGAAATAGATTACACCACTTCGGGCCGCCTGGCATTATAGTGACCTCCCAGTCAGCCCTCAAACAGGCCTTCGGCTTCGGTCCACTTAATATTTGCAGACTGACTGGTCGGTCACTATAATACCATGATGCCCTCAGTCATGTTTACTATTTCTTAAATAATAATAAAAATAAAATCCAGCCCACCTATTTGGTACTTTAGCAGTTTAAGTATTGTATCTTGGAGTGTCAGGTTAAAATTCTCCTGCTATACCATACCCTGTCTAGACCTAGAACACTCTTATCTCCCATTTACAGACCACCTCAATATTCAGAGCTATTACATTATGAAATAGCCAAAGTAGAGTAAAAAATATCAAAAGCAACGTTTTATTTTGGGGCAACAATTTTAATCTGGAAAACATTATATGGTTATTCAGACTGATAAGCAAACATGGCTGTGTATAAAACCCTGTGGTGCTTTTACACAGAACACAGACCTATTCTTTTACAAATTAACTTTCATTTCACTGAAATTTCCAACAACTTAAGTAATCGTTGACAGTCTTAGATTAGGTTTCAGATAGCCAGGTAAAACATCAGGGTGTGACTAAATTTAGTGTAAATAACCCACTGTAAGAGCAAGTCATCAGCTATCTCAGTATTTTTTATTCCTTTTGTTCTTTTTTCATATAAATAATCATTGAGATAAAGAAATTTGAACAATATTGTTGTGTGTGGTTGGTTCTTTTTTTAGAGAACTAGTCAGTCATATATAAAAACTTACATCTCATGAAAACAACCAGGGTTTAGTGGGAGTTGTCCACATTTGAATTATGACTAAAACAGCTATTTTCCCCTATTCAAACTACAATGACATAAGGGAATTAAAATAATATATATATACATTTTAAAAAGGTAATGCCCGTGTTTTTTGTTTTTTTTCGTGATCCGTGTATTAGACAAGTTAATAAACAAAGATCTACAGATAATGTTAAAAATGAAAGTATGTTAAAAAGAAGAAAAAAACACAAATCCTTTTGTAGGACCCCACAGCAATAACAAGGCTGTCAGACGAAATGAATACCAAAGAAGAATAGAATACCTCAACATCACAACTCCAAACTTGATATTGTTGATCATATAGTTGATCATATAGTTAGTACATGTAGAGATAAGTGTTTAGGGTCTAGCTGTGCAAATACCATGAAATCATTATTATTCGTGGGGCCTTAATTTTGTAGGATTTCATGAGCCGGCTTAATCTCAAATTCAGATGTCATTAAACACATTTTTTTTCCACAAGGTACAGCTGTTGCAATTTACAGACTGATGCCTTACCTTTGCAAAATTGCTTAATATCTTGCAGTTTCAAATGATTTGGAATTAACATGCAGATTTTTCTCCTTTTTTCATGTTTTTTGGCGATAAAAAAATCCCACAAATAACAAAAAGGTCTCCTTCCCAAACATGTAAAAAAGCACTGTAATGGTATATGTCAAGTATTGTTCACAATGTCATGTTCAATATACTAATTAAGAATCAATTAATTAAGAATTAATGTGCCCTCAAAAAATAAAAATGTGTTGTTGAAAATTACCATGCACACAAGACTTAACAGATCTACAGTAAGGTGATATAAAGCTAACCTTACTTGCACAGCTGGCACTCTTCATGGAGCCTAAACTGTTCCAGGAATAAGTCAAAAACATTAATCTTAGTAACTCCCTCCATTTCTGCATTTACATGAGAGAATATATACTGTACAGCTACTATTGTCGGATCATTTATTTCAATGGGTACAAATATTCACGTTTTTCTTACAATGAGACATTTTTAAAGGCATTTAAAGACAAACTCACACGCAACAAAAAATCTTATAGATAAAAACAATATGTAGCACAGATATTTTTTCAATTGATAAATGTACCAAATGGTTAAAAACACTTTGCATTTGATGTGTATGCCATTTTAAGGTAACAAATCTATGCCTTCAAAGTAAACACTATTGAGAGTCTGATGTGAATGCCATGTGAGTGACCTATTACTGGAAGACTCCAGCATGCAGAAAACATATGTCACTTATAGCTGTCTTTGTTTAGTACAGATTTGATACTTTCTTCTTTTGTTGGAACCTTGGGAATGTTTTACATCTACCAAAACATTTCCTCCATTCACACACACTTTCCTCATTGTTTTATTATTGTAAGGATTCTCTAATCTCACAAACACGTAATTAGAGCCGCTGCATTTACTTATGTCAGAGATTAGTTCTAGCCGCTTGCATAACTTTTCTCTCAACTTTCATACATTTGACATACTTAGCATTTCCGTGTCTGTCTAAAGCACCAATAGCTTGTATAGTTTCGGGTAGTTTGAATGTCGTGGAGGCACTGATGCGTTACCTGGTAATATTATTATACTGCCTTTCCATATACAAGCTCATCTAAACTATTTTACCAGTTGGTTATGTTGTCATAGATATATCATGGAATGCTCTGTAATCAAAATGTTCTTGAAGTCATCATATTGTCGTTATTTAGCAACACTTGTTTGGCATCCTTGGCATCTTTGGCATCTTTGGCTTTCAAATGATTTTTCAAGAGCTAGGTGTTTTTTGTCAAGAACATCTTTTGTCTGCCAGTCATTTGTGATTGAAGAGTAATATACTGTTATGAGTTATTTGGGTATCTTAGAAGAGCAGTCAGTGTCTTGTGGTTGATACCTGTTCAATTCTTATGTTATACAACATTTATCACACAATAACCAAACTCTTTAACAATTGACACTAGTCTCATGTATCAGGAGAAGTGGCAAGTCAGAAACGGGTGGAAAAAGCGGCCTAGCGGTGGGTTGGCACCATGAAAATTAATGTGATAAAAACGATGATATGCTTGTTGTCTTTTTAATGTAATTATTTATAAAAACTTGTTCAAGAAAAGTTTTAAACCTCAGCAAAGGCTAAGTGTTTAATGACATTCCCTTAACTTGTTTCCTTAAAGTTAACAATAAATGGCACCTTGTAAGATCCTTAATGTAAAACATATACTAAATCATTTGGTTATTTGGTAAGTTATTTTGTATACTGATACATGTTGTAAATGGATAAGGTTTGGACCTTGCATTAGGTTTTTGGTTGTAGATAATATAAAAAACATTGCTGAACTTCTTTGTAAAGATAGTTTCTGTTGTTTTACTCTCAATATTCCATCACAATGTTTTCATAACCCCTGTGACAAACCTCCCCCTGTCTCCAGTTATTAAAAGGAAATTAGAATAAACATAGATTAAGAAAAAAAGAAACTATGGTCTAATGTGATTGGAATTGTAGAAATAACCAATGCCATGAACCTGTTGGATCTATCAATCTGACAGAGGTGTTAATGAGTTTAAGGAATAAATAAAACAAGTATGTTCTTGACAAACCATGATTTAGAAATAATATTTTTCTTTCTTTAAAAAATAAACGAACTAAATTACATGTAAAACTGACACATCTTTTTGTTGTTTTGAATAAAAGAGCTCTTTATAATTGAACACAAACTTATAACCTAGACCTTGGCTGCAAATACTACCATTGAAAGCGTTTAGGTGTTGTTGTTGTTTTGATAAGTGTACATGGTAAACATTACATGCTAACATCTTACAACTATTATCCAGAAGACAGGCTGTCCTTGTTCACTCCCTTCTTGTGTTTCAACACCGGATTCTCAAATTTTATAAAAACAAACAATTTTTTCATTAAAAAGGGTATTTTCAACATTCAAAAGTATGTTTGTTTTTCTTTTGAATACAAAGACAACAGCCTAGCGCCATTAATAATCCTGACATTGTGCTACCTATTCTGACATGTGAAAACAAAAAGCAAGCCAAGAGCACAGGACTGTTGTTTGTGCATGATAACATTTTGGGTCATTTTTTTCGTGATTCTAGATAACGCATGAGGACAGAAGCGCTATTTCAATATTTTCATTAGTGCAAAAGCTGATACGTAACATAGAATTTTCGAGAACAAGTATGTTGATTTGATCGCTGAAAGTTTATAATGAATGAATGATATGTAGAATACAACATGTAAGCGGGTTTGCTGTGTCTGCTATAGTGAGATAAGTTTGTGAATGACCAGAAACTCACTCACGATCACATCAAGTGCTAAACATGGTCCATACAAGTTTCTTCAATGGCACAGTGTATCTTAGCAAAACTTTGCACTGTCCGGATCAGAGAATGTTGAAAAGTTTGAATTTTATATAAAGAATAGAGCATAAATGGTAAGAAGTAGTAAACAATTGTGAGAAGTGGTTTGTAGCAAAGTATTGACTGACTTGTATACCTGGTGTGGTCAAAAGTCTTTTCTATTCTACTCACTTTGTAACATTGTTTCTGATTGGATGACATAACTGCTACATTTTTAATCAAATACCATTTATATTGTTGCATATTTAATTATGGCGCGTCGTGCTAAGATAATCATGTCACCATTCAAAAGACTTGTGACCAGTGAATTTGTTTGTCCCTATAACAATCGGCCATGCTTACTTTCATAGTTCATGAGTCATGCCAAACGGTGCCAATTTGATAACTTTTCGTTGTGTTGTTGGTGAATGGTTTATCCCCTTTTTCACAATTTCCAAAAATACTGTTTCAAGTCCAAGTCTCTTGCAATTCTACTATTAGGCAACTGTTTGTTTTGATATTTTGAAATGTTTATTGACAGAAAGTGCTGGTTCAGATTCCTTCTACAAAATGATACACCATCGTACTAAGATTAACCAACAAGTAAACAAAAATGATGATAATTTGTTATCTAAGAATTATGTCATTTTGCATTAATACCTAAGAAAGTTTTTGTTTTCCCTCATTCTCTAGAATACATATCTTCATTGACTCAGACCACATCATGTACAGGTCACAGTAGAATAGCTTATCAGATGTGAGTGTTTCAGAATTATTTATTCATTCTCAAGCACTAGTCAGAATGGTGGATTATCCAGGAAGATTAGGTCGGATAGTCCCTGATTATGTCAATTAATTATGTAAGTTATATGTAACTAAACAAGCACCTGCTCCGTCTGCGTTTCAGAATTGATGTATTGGTTGTTGGTAATTGGTTGTTATAGTACTTAACTGACAATTACTGCCACTAAACATTACAAGTACTAGATCTATGGTAACATCTTCAGTCAAGAGATCTTCAAATAATTTGTTTTGGCAGATGAAGAAAAAAAAGAGTTGAAGGTACCACTGTTGTGTCCCAGAAAAACAACAAAATGGAATCCTTTACTCCAAAAATATATGTTTGCTTAAATGGAATGGTATCAAATTTAGCATCCCTGGGCGATGTTCTTCTGTCTGTCCATCTGATAACGTTTTAGCATTTGCCTCAATACATTGCATAACAAAAACCAAACTTCTATCACAGTTTTCAAGCCATCTAAATGAAACTTGGTTCCACGAGTGCCACCTTAGGTGTTCCAGAGATCTGCTTCTTTTTAGGATTGTTTTATATACTACAGAGAAAGTTGATGTCTCATTTTTACAATATCCACATTTTTCAAGTTATCTAATTGAAACATGCTACACAAGATCCCTATGAAATGTTGGTGTGTGTGACATAAAACTATGTGGTAGTGTTCCTGTGTCATGCCCTTATGTCCATTAATATATGTCTCAATGTTTTATTGTTTGCCTTATTTTTCTGTGACCAAGCAGTGGTAGGGGATGTACACATCACATTAAGTGATAACTCTAGTTATTATTCTGTTTTCAAAGTGCTGAAGGGATTTCTGAAGAATATCTCTTACCAAATAGTCAATCACTCACCAGCAACTCAAGCAGACTACATTTAGAGCCTTATATTTGTTCCCAATGAAAAGATCTACAAGCCTACAAGTACAATATGTTTATCAGGAACACAGATGCATTTTCAGGTTCCTCTGACATTGAGTTGTACATGATTATATGAAATACCCAGATAAATAAATACTTCTTTCTCCTCTCTTGAGATTAATCTAATGTTTATTTATAGAGGCTAGCATATTTTCAGACATTTTCTTTGGATTAAATCAGAGCTGTGGCCTTAGAATCCACCTCAAATCATTCAAACACAAGTTGCCTCTTCACAATGATTTTGGTAACAGTTTATCAAAGTTTGAAACCGTAACACTTAGATATGCATTACTGTAAATTTATAGATAAATGTGCAGAAGATATTTCAGGACATTGCTACTATGGTTGCTTTTTTAGGTTATGGATTCTCAACATGCTGATTATATTTGGTCTACTGAAATAGTATAACGTGTCTTATTTCTTGAATCTATAGCTTCCACTGATTAAACAAAGGAAGTATATAAATATTGTTCTTGAAATTCACATTCAGAGTTAAGGGCACAAACATTCTCAAAGTCTCTACTAGTGTGTCCTGCATATCATTGAGTATCGTTAAAACTAACACGAAGAATGTAAGACAGATTTCAAAATGTCCACCCATCCTGCATCTCAAATGACTCAACAGGACAATATTGGAAGAGCAGAGTTGCATACCTTGCAGTAAAGCACTCTCAAAGTCTGCTTGTATTTTGTCTTTACTCCAATCCAAACTTAGGTAAATGAACTTGCCTTAAATACATGTTTATCTGCTAATTCTATAATCTTGATGAACTTGTTTGAATAATTAGTGGTTTGCAATGACATGCCAAAACTTCAATACAGACAGTTGCACTGAATGCAGGTAGCACACAGGTTCATTGATCATGCATCATGGAATTTAGTTTCTTTACAGCAAAGTTCCGCTATTTAGACCATTCAATATTAAGACCATCTGTTTTCAGTCCCAAACTCAGTGTAATTTGGTCTGGCTATTAACACCTTACCACCAGTTGTTTTAGTTCCAAACAATTATTTTCAGTGTTATTCGATCTCACAATTAAGACAGACTCGCCATTAAGACCTCCTTTTGTCAGTCCTGCAGGTGCTCTTATTAGCAGAACCGTATCTAATGTAAAAATGTTGGCGTAATGCAGTTTTGTTTGGAGTTCATGAATAAAAAAATTAAAAAACTAATAAACAAATTGATCTCCTGATCACCTGATCTATTGACATTTCACGGGTGCATGCATATTCATTCATGAATTGGTAGTTTTAACGTTGAGGCACAGATACTTACAATCACACCAGGATCTCTGTTAAATTACATATCAATGTTCAAAGCTTATACATTGTGTATTAAAGTATTGTTCTGTTTTGTAAGATAAACTGTCAATATGTCAGGTTCAGTCCAAAGTTCTTAGCTGTTTGCACAACTCCACTTCAACTTGTGTGCCTTCTGATTGAACTAAATAATTCTTGTACTGAATAGGGAGTTGTGTGAACTAGGTATTCTGTTTTTATTATAAATTTATGTTACGTTAATTTTAAATTCCCTAGTTATACACAATGTCAGGCATTAAGTTCCGATATGTTACATTTAGTATATGTTATAGAAACAGCTCTAGTTCTTACATCAAAAGCAAATTCTGTGATTAAGAAAATTGATGGTGGTTTGGAATTTGATCAAACAGTTCTTTTTCTAAACATTTATAATCAAAGTACCGTGATTACACTATGAATTATACTGGAAACATGTGCCTTTTCGTCCTCCTGAAGTTGTACTCTGTTTTTGTTTTTTGTTTTTGGAGGGGTGTAATAGTTTTGAGAATATTTAATTTGTATTTGGCACAAGACAGAATTAATGTGTACAAGAAGTTTGACAAATTACCTTCCTAAATATGTTTAACGCGACTGCCTCCCAGATGACCCAACATATAAATAAGCTTGCTTTCGCCTTTAAATGTTATTCTTTGTTTGATTAAAGTTTAAAGATGCTCAAAAACGAATTGGTTTAACAAAATTTAAGTATATCTTTTTAACCTCTCTCTCCGGAGAATGGGTTTCCGCTTTTAAAAATACCTGGGATTTCGTCATACTGGCACTTTGCAGCGATCATGTGATCGATAAATTTAGATATAAACAAAATGGCAGAGTATAAACATATCTCCACACACATATATTATTGACCTACCCAACGCTCAAAAACGATACACCCAAAAGTGTTTTGCTCGAGCGTCAGCGGTAAGCTTTTTAGCGTTGTCAGTCTTTTTTATCCATAATGGCGCCCGAATTCAAAACGATTTCAGTCACGGTCACGCGGGATGTAACGTGATGACTCCACAATGTCATGTGACGGTTCTGTTAAAAATAAATATGATATTTTTAGACTTACCCCGTTTTAACAGAGTAAAATTTTACGGTAGAAAATAAAGCGAAAACGGTATTTTTTCAGCGTTTCTTAGGTTATGTAGTATATCAGTGATAAAATTCAAATGCCCCACATACACATTTTACTGTGATTTTATTAAAAACGATTTTTAAAATATTTATTTCGTCAGTTGGTCATCCGCGACACAGTCCCATTAAGATAAGGGAAAGTTTGTTTTTATGGGCTCAATGTTAATCATTCTGAAATGGTAAATTTTATTTTATTTGCAATCTTTTTAAAATTTTCGTCTATCTCAAACAGTTAGTTTGGTTTTGTTTGCAAGATTTAACTTTTGTCTAAGATAGTTGAGTGGGAGATTCATGAAAATGAAACGATCGAAGAATTCCAAAGACTTTATTGAATTATCTAAAAATGATATACAAAACAGTTATCAAGCCATACTGCAGGTTTAAAGTTTTTTCTAAATTTTGTAAACGCAAATCTTTTTGATAGTATGAAAAAGGATGAAATATTCTTCCCATTAAAAGTTTATTTTTCTGCTTGGATATTGTTCCAACCTGCTTTGTTGGAAAACTTCGGTGTATACATTTTGGGTGTGGTTAAAATCAGACCATTTAAGTAAATAGATGTTGCCCTCTAATGAATCATAAACATAATGATAATTAAGTTAAGTTGTTTTTATTTTCTACAATCTTCAAGCCATTGGTGAAACACATTCATTTCCATTTTTAAAATACTAAGACAATAATGGGAAAAATAGTAAATATATCTTAACATAGTCATTATTCCATAGTAAAGTTCAACTATTAGGTCATTCGCTATAAAGATTGACTCGCTTTATAGACCACTTGTTGTTGAACTAGAACCTGGTCTTGTTAGTGGACACATAAAGACTGACTC
>ENA-OREC01002073-OREC01002073.1-marine-metagenome-genome-assembly--contig:-NODE-2073-length-10773-cov-11.280666_pt1 | contig 10773 bp, 4 predicted proteins | sample MGYA00248626_ERZ508543 | MGnify/ENA primary metagenome ERZ508543 (study PRJEB26211, sample SAMN05518279) | marine metagenome | isolation source: Puget Sound, Washington, USA | host: Bankia setacea...
TATCTAGTTCTTGAGATATCTAAGACTGACTTCCATCATAAAGTAACACGTAAGACCATTTCAAACATTGAACCATTTTCATTTTCCTTGACATTTTTGTCGGAATCACAGGTACCTGTATGAATACAAGGCCGACTAGCTGTACCAATAGTTATACGACACTCGTACAAACATAGCTTTTCTAGATATATTTGTGCTAGAAAAGTGTTAACGACTCACTCGAGTTATCTCATTGCATTTCAAGAGCATTTTCAACTTTCCTTTCCAACAAAATTTTCTATTGAACAACTTGGTTATTCTAAAGATCTTTTTATATTTCTTTGTAAGCCTACACGTTGCCAAATGTTGAGGTTAGTCTCTAGACACATAGAGGACTTCAACTCTACTGTCTGCACGAGGCTTACACTGTTCACTTGCTTGACTTCACCAAAATAACGAAAATAACGTTTCATTTCGACGTTCATTCTGGCTCGTTGAAAGTAATTTGAATATGTTAATGAAAATGTCTGTTACCGTTTGATAAGCTATCTATGATAAAGGCAATTTCATTGAAGTTTTGTTTGAATACATATCACTTGAACTGCCATTTCACGACCATTAGTATACACTGCACATTGGTTGCCAGTTTGATACGTCTATTTATCGGATTTCAATTGGTGAAAATGGCCCTACTGCATTTAAGTTCAAATCTATTAATATTGAATTTCGCTTTAGATCTTCGACCCTTGGTTTCTCATTCAAATATCTGCATCTGCTATCAAGCTATAAGGTCGTGACACTCAACTTTATTCGATTAAACTTAAAAAAAATGGCAGTTAACAACCATTTAAAACGTTTTATATTGCCTTGTACGGCGGGTAAATATTTGTAAACAAAATATCCGGGATGGTTAATAGATCTCCCGAGTGATCTCTATATTGAGCCCAATCAAACGCACCCGCGTTATATATATATATATATATATCTTTTTGCACTTGTTTTCTTTACTTGATCAATACTTTGAGTTGAAACGCACTTGTAGAACTTGATGCTATCAGCGCTAATGATCTGTTTAGAAAAAAGATGTATTAAACAGTTGTACCTTGTAGCATAAACATTTTTATAGCGTTCGACTTTTGTCGGTTCTGCGTGGTCATTCGGTTTTTTCATCCCCGCCAGAACGGTCAATGACCTCCGACTTCGAAGGATTTTCAATCCCAGATGTTATCCGTTACATTTATTATCTTAATTCTTAAGAAAAAGCCAGTATTTTCCCTTTTGAATGTTCAGTGCTAAACAAGGGAACTACTGGTACCATTTTTATAACGTGTTGAACCCGGGACCTCACGCACTCGAAGCCAGCACTCTATCACTCTGTTATCGAGGAGGCGGTGCATAAACATTACTTTTAGGTACACCCTTTGAATAAAAGTAACTTAAAAATCTTCATATGAAACTGCACGAATAGGAAAAACATACAGGAAAATGAGCAACGTTTAGTACTCGCCCAATAACATTTATTCAGGATCCAAAACATCGTCGACTCATCGATATTTAAATATATCGTCAGACTCAGTCCGAAATTATTTGAGTAATAAAGACAAACTGTACTCCTGGTTCCTTTCTATTAAACCGTTTTCCTTATCTAGCAGTAATTTATAAATAAAACACATCATCGGCAATAGAAACGTTAGGAAGGGTCACTAACGCTGTCTGTACTTCAGAATAGAGATAGGCGTATCTTTATGTGTTGTGTCAGGGCAGAGTCCATCGTCACATAACAATCTAATCAGATTCTGTGTTTTCACCACCTCACACATTTAATGTCTGTCATAAAAATCAAGTGCAGTTTTATCGTCATTTATGGAGTTCTATTTCTGCCATACAAATCAAAGTCAGTGGATTGGTCGTAGCCGGAGTTCTAATTCCGCTATACAAGACAAGGGCCAGTTTTATAGTAATTTTCGGAGTTCTGTTTCTACCATACAAATCAAGGGCAGTTTTATAGTCACTTACGGAGTTTTATTTCTGCCATGCAAATTATGTGCAATTTTATAGCCATTTACAGAGTTCTACTTCTGCCATTCAAATTAAAGTCAGTTTTTGGTCATTTACGGAGCTCTATTTCTGCCATACAAATCAAGTGCAGTTTTATTGTCATTTACGGAGCTCTATTTCTGCCATGTAAATCAAGTGCAGTTTTATCGCCATCTATGGAGTCCTCTTTCTGCTATACAAGACAATATAAAACAAATTAAATATTACCTTATGGAGCTTTATGTCAGCCGTAATAATCAAGCGTAGTTGTATAGTCATTTCTGCCATCTTATTCAAAATAAACTTCCTGTAGCGTAACGTAATTCCACTGAAAAGCAATGTACATGCACTGTATTCGTGTGTTTTATTTGTCACGGTGGCACCAGTTACTGCTCTTACTTTTTTTGCTTTATATCACGCATACTTATATGGTTTGGGTCACGTTTCATCACTAACATTTCACTGTTTACAGGAACTTACTTAAACAAATGGATATCTATATTGTTGTACACGTGTTGTGAACTTCATTCTATCGTACATGTATGTCATATTAGTCCTCACACAGATGTCTGGCGTATGGCGTAATCGGGATACCATAGTTTTGGTGAAATTCATCGTTTCTAACGTCAGAGAGATGCTTGAACATATTTGAACTATTTTCTTTAGATCAACACAAGTAATGGCACACATTAAGGTAAATGAATACAACGTGTTCAAACGAATAGGTTCCATCTGTAGCTTGATGTCAGAATTCTTTTTTTGTCTAATCCCATGTCATGATCTCGAAGTATGTGCATAATTGAAAGGAATCTGCCATATCTATTAGTTTGAACAACGTCACATACACTATTTCTGTTTAAATCACATGCCAGAACAGTAAATCTAAACTTGCGACGAAACTGATGGACTCACTAACTACCTATTTATCTTACTACATGTACACACTGTTACATCAAGTACTTGCTTTCAGGACACTTTAAATAAAGACTTGATTAATTATTTACTGGAACCTCATTTGGATGCAATTTGTTTTATCTGTTTAAGAACGTCAAGAAATATAATTGGTAGTTAAGCATTTAAATGATGAAAAACACTCAAGGTAAAAACGAATTTAGAATAGTGTGTGCAACAGTGATGCACTAGTGTTAAAGGTAATTAATGGTACTACTGATAATGACTTCTACGCACCAACGTAAAGTCGACAGTGGCAGTTTTTGGCTCCTGTCATATATAACAAATGTACCCGTCGTTATGTCAGTTTCAATCCCCCACATTGTACACATGCACGACAGCCCTAGTTACAGATTGAATTATGTTAATACTAAGTTGGTTCTCAAACAAAACAATAAACATGGTATAACAAGGTGCTGTCATTGTACTATTATTGAACTGGTCTATGGTTGTGATGCTTTACTTTCAGTGTTATTTTGTTTTGTGTGTATGTTACCATATGGTGAAATAATATAAGCAGAATAACAAATGTTATCATGAAAAGTGGTGATAACAAACTTGCTTAAGTGTAACAATAAGTTACCCACCTGACTTTGTTACTTGAGTGTATCCTCTCTCACAATAAAAATTGTTTTTTTAAATATAAATGTACCTCAAAGCATGTGTCAACTGAAAAAATAATAAAATCTAAACCGAATTTACAATTTCATGATTTTTCAAGATGGCCGCTATTCGATATCAGTAATATTTTCCATAAATTTTGTTCAACACGGATATTGCTATGAACCCTATTACACTCACTTTTTACCAAGTTTCATGTCAATAACTTATCTATTACAATTGCTATGACTTTTTGAAGTATTTGATAGAAATCTAACGTCCGCCATTTTTAAAATTGCTGCCGCTCCCGCCAATTCCAATTTTCAGATTGGGTCCATAGCTGAAAATGTGTCCCATGACCTAAATTACAATTATGCAAATTTTCATGCTTTTACCACATTCTGAACTATTGTTCTTTAAATCTGCACGGATCGCTTGGACTAACGCTCTAGTTCCCAGCATGGCGCTCAAGCCGTCTGAGTGTGTCAGACGCTTGAATCAAATTATGTTGTCCTGACATTTTATTGGCACCTAAACGTCCGATTAAAAAAACAATTCAATTCTAGGCGACAATAAACTTACATTCATGTAGGAGATAACACTTCTTATAACCTTCTTTACGTAGACATTCGAAAATTTCCGCAGCATCTATTTGTAATAAGCAAAATTATATAAGCCGATGGGATCCGATTGCCACGAAGTGTAAAACCCGCCTCAAATGCGAAAACGTCTAAACCAATGTAATCTTTATGGTATGTTTACGACCACAAAACTGATTCAGTAAATAGTTAGCCATTGTTGGTTCACACAACTGAAGCCTCGAGTAAGTGGTTAGAAACACACATTCTCTCTTGTTCATTTTAACACGGCTCAACATTCTATAAAGTGGCGGAGCATTTTGATGAGTACCATTGACCGTATTTTTACTTTTTTATCAACACTTGTTAAATTGTTCAAAGACAAGAGTTCGTTTAGAATTGTAAATACTCAATAGTCAAGCAGACGTTTAATTGTGCAAACAGCGTGGATTATTCAAAATGGTGCAAATATTCAGCAACGATCTGTAAACAACATGTTCAAAATTTGACGTGTGTGCGAGTGCATGTGTGTGTAAAACAAAATGAATTGGCGATTATAAAAGTCACTTCTGTCAGGAACGCTCTGAGGAAATATGTGCGATATACGAATTTAAGTTTTTCATTTTTATTTTAACTGTTTTGTTTGGACAATGATATATGATGTGGATTTTCTCTCAGAGTGAAACTTTGATAGAGTCTGCTTAGCACAGCACTTCGTTTATATTAAGCGTTTGAAACTGGACTAGCGTCGACAGCCATTGGTGAAACATTTACGAGTATTATTATTAACAAGTTACTGCCATTTTCGGAGAAATATGTTCAAGTGAAATGTCGCTCAAGTTACAGCTTATTTAAAACATATATCTAAGCTCAGGTTTTGGTTCATGCAGTTGATATGTACTCTACATGCGCCTGTTAATACATGTAAGTCGGTTAAAGTGAAGATAACCCGTATATTTGTTAGAAAACAAGGGAGATAATGTCGTATCATCTAGTCTTAGAGCCTCCCCACGACTGGAAAAGTTTAAAATGTCAGGTACAACAACAATGTTTAAACACTTGTTTTCAATTTCTAACCTACATGTAGTTGTTTTACGTCTATTGGTTTGTTTATTCCATTGTTTCGTTCAAAGGCTTGCCGTGTAAATGTGCAAGATTTAGTAACGATACTATTAGGAAAAAGTATTCTCAGCAAACTGAATACCGTAGGCTCATGTCTTCTCTGGCTGCTGTAGATTAATGAGACACTGATATATTTTTATTTCTTTACACCAATCATTTTACTCATACATGTATAACAGCAACACAATAATAGCTTAGCAAAAGGGTAATACAAAGGAAAAGCTGTTTGAACCGAACTTATTTATAACTTTCTCTTCTGTATACGCTGTTGTACCTGGACATAATTGGATTGTGAATTTTGAATGTCAACGCTTTGTTCATTTATTTCTATGATATGTGACGAAAACATTGATTGGCATACTTGTTCTATCATTTTATTGACATTTTTTACTTTTCATTTCAGGGTTCGAAGGTGTCCTTATCCACCAGACGTAGTCATGCAAGCGGAGAGCACAGTTCTTCAAAATCAGACAAAAATGGCCGCCCTCCCAAAATCAACTTCTTTAAACTTGTCGTCGCTACTCGGGCTTGGCATAGACTTGCTAAGAACAGCAGTAGTAAAACGTCCGAGAAATCCAAACCGGTACCACAGTTTGAAAACACGTACCGAACCGAACCGGGGGATGGCCAACATTTCTCAGCAACACGTGTGGAAGAAGTACTCAAATCAACTCTAGAGAATAGACTTGAGCGTGTGAAATATAGTGCAGATACAGTACGTCTGCTTACCACAGAAATTACTGCAGATATTAAAAGTAAAGTCAAGGCCATGGAATTCCCGCGTTTTAAAATTGTGTGCAACGTCATCATCACGGAAAATAAGCGACAAGGACTTGAAATTGCCAGCAGGTGCGTGTGGAATGACGGCACAGACAATTTTGCGTCATATACGTACAAGAACGCTTCACTCATTGCGGTTGCAAACGTATATGGCGTGTATTACGAATAAACAGAAAACTAGCGCGTAAAACGTAATGCAATCTTAGGCGGGGGCCATCGTACCACCTCCCCGTACTCACTGCTATATTCCACACTTTTCTGAGCACGCTTAGTCGTCTTATCTCTTAAGGAACTGCTAGTTTCCGGTGAGAAACAATGAAACAATACCTGAAAGAGTCTCTTCTATGGCGATTTGTTGGAATTGTTAAAGAAGTTTCTGTTGCTAATGGAGATAAAACATGTTGAATCGAATAAAGAGATGACCGTCAAGGGAATTGTAGCCGTACTCGCAACATGAAAAACGTGGCATCTAGGTTAAATGTGAACGTGTTTGATGTGTAACTCATGTATTCGATTAGTATATATAGTGTATATGTAATAAAGCACTTCATATATAAAAGTTAACGCATTATTAAGCATACATAACGTTCATGCAATCCCTTTTTCATTCGTTTCAAAGTTTTTGTTTTAATGAAGTACGAGTTTGTATGAGTACATGCATTATCATGCTATGTGTGTATCGTTTATGTTCATTAACATTTCTACAAATAAATGTATCTATATACAAATGTTTTGACTCATTCAAGCATTGTCACTTCCGATTCACTATTCCCACGTAACTAAGTCAAGGGACACCACTCTTCTATTTCCTGAATATGAAATCCTATACGAGTTACCTATAGTGTGGCAATCTCCTACGAAGTGATCTCCCCTGACATGTAGAATAGAAATTGAGAGAGAGAGAGAGAGAGAGAGAGAGAGAGAGAGAGAGAGAGAGAGAGAGAGAGAGTTCAAGGATCGACAACTCTATATGGAATATTGATATTGTGGTAGTACAACGACTTATATTATTTTAGAAGTAGCGTTTTAATGATTCGTAGTGGTTCAACGATGCAGAATTAGACATTACTTATGAGAATACAAAGCCTGTTAAAATTCATACATATACAGTGACTTATTCGTGTAACACAACTGTATATTTGCGTACGGTACAACATGTTTGTGTTTACATGTTCCTCTACCCGTTCGTTAACTTCTTTTAAGAAGGTCGGCATGACTTCTGTACCTCAGGCTTCTTGTTTATGATACCGTGGATACATTACGTTTCGTAGGTTTATTGTGGTTTCCATTTAGTTCAGACACACGTGTTTTTTAACAAACTTAACAACGTTGGTTAGAAAACACACACAAACAAATACATTATAGAAACGTCACAATTAAATGCGTGGTTAAGCAGACACGCGATTCAGTGACGTCTGAGTTGTCGTCATCAAGTCACAATGATCGTTTATTCACTCCGATCCTTCAAGTTCTTTAAGTAACTTGTGCTGTTCCCTTAGCATTTTATCGTGCATTAATTCAACTTTATGGAGTATATTCACAAAAGAACCAGAATGTAAATGAACAATCGACATCGTTCCAGCGAAACCCCTCTGCTGTCCACATTTCTGCGCAGTCATCTTGGCTATACTGACCATCTGGTTGACCGATGGCCCAATTTGTGTACAACAAGCTGCTCCCGTCGGACAACCGGAAGTCGGCCTCTGTTTGAACGTCGTTCACCGATATCCAAATTCCGTTTTGATCTGGAAAGTGCAAACGAAGCAAACTAATTCAGAATTAACTTTCATATAACACCGATTTAAGGAGCAATATCGACACGCAAGTAAACATTTCCTTGAGGCGTGGTGGTCTTAATTTACATTTCCTTCATAAGTTAATCTCTTGTTTTAACAGTCACCTCCGTTTAATACCAACACATGCGATGCGATTATGAACCTCATAGACAGCGTTACGAATTATTTAACCGAGATGTTTGATTGGTTAAAATCAGCGCAAAACAAATGCGACAACAGCAACGAATGGTTATTGAGAGCTTAAAGACTTTTTCGGCAGTTTTCTTTTTTCCCTATTGCGCAGGTGTTCCGTAGCCTCAAACCCCAGGGATTGCGTGTTCGAATCCCATTGGAGGCGTAACTTTTAATTTTTTTAATTTCACTATTTTTAAAATTCTAGTGAATAGTTGTTAAAACATGATACAATAAACATAGTTATGGACTTTTGACCACTGTTTGTTTAAAAAATAGCACATTCACTTGATTTGGGTGACTTCAGGCAAATCATTTTGTAATTCGGGCGTTCTATATGAACTCATATTGAATATAGAATAAAAAGTAGTTCGATGACATATACTTGTTATTGCTTTTTTGGATTTATAATATGTATACCTTTCTTCGTAAGAAATAAATCAACTTTCTATCGAATAGTGTTTTTTTAAAAGTTGTACGATGTACACCTTTGATCAATAGTATTGGCTCGACATCATGAACACTTACACAACAAAACAGTTGATTTGTTAGTTTTGTACATTTTGTGTAAACAATTTGTGCAATAACATCTTATTAATGCACAAAAGTTACAGACAAAGCACATTTAGTATTTTGTTACAACTTAAGGACTTGATAAGTGAGAATATCAAAATATCCAAATAAAGTCAAAATTGTTGGCAAAGATGGGTGTGTTCATTTTTAGAAAGAAAACGAGCACGGTGACCTACTGTTTTATTAGCTTGTTAAACTCAGCAATAAATTTCCTGCAATATATGTTATTATAACTGCCGAAAACGTCTATAATCTAAGTTGTAAAACAAACTCACCTTCAGGGGTATACTCTGACTCGAAATAGTTTGTTAAGAACACGTGTCTGTAGGAGGAACTCACATCAGCAAGATGGCCACCGGGATGTCTCGTTTGGCAATCCATCTGTAAAAGTATTTCTAAGTTGTTTCTTTTGTCTGATTTACAATTTAGTGTATTGGTGACGCTGCTAATAGGTGTGCAGCTAATGTGGTTTACGATAACTGTCCAACACTGAAGATGACTTTTATAATAGTATTGTTCTTGTTCTTGTTAGTTTAATAATGACGAGTGTACTAACAAACTACACGTCTATGAGGTACGGACCTGTTCCTTAACCAATGAAAAAAGTAAACTTACGAGTGCGTCATTGTAGCTAAGTCGTTGTGTTACAAGCAGAAAACATGACCCCGAAAAGAACACCCACCCTGCATCACATAGATCTGCAATAGAAATCAATAGAAACATATCGTATACAACTATATAACTTCATGCAACTGTACTATATTGTAAATTAGAGATAACAGGGAAAAGACGCATGTTGATGGTTTTGTCGGACAGACGGACAGATCGACGGACAGATGGACAGACAGACGGACGAACGGGCCATAACTTGGAAAATATGGGCTTTTGTTTTGCAAGACAACAGTTGCTGAACTATTTTAAACATATTGTATTACCATTTCTTTCACAAACATTATTATACAAACAAATATAATAATTGAACATAATAACAGGTAAAAGGGTTTGGCCACAAGATCTGTACACCTTAGATACGGTCATTCCCTACGGACGGACTAGTATCCGGTGCGTAAAACCAAGAACGTGTGCCAGTTAATTAAGATAGAATAAATAATTAAATTCAATAATCAGATTTATTATGCCCATTAGAGTGATAAGTTGAGCAGTTGTTCATTGTACTCTTTATACAACAAGTGTTTGCACCACATAACATTTGTCTGCTAGTTGATTGACCATACACTTGTAATACTTGGGCTTGTCAATGATGTGATTAAAACACAATTGGATTTGTCAACACGTCGGAATAATAAATGTTATTACGTTGAGGTTGACTTGTTTTCAAATAAAATAATACTTCATGAGTAAATATGTGAAGATCTTCTATATATGATATAGCACATTAATGATTCAATGAAAAACACATTTAAAAACGAAGTGAGTGTTATTGAATAATGGCAGTCTGTCGTTGTGTTAAGCGTCGGCTCTTGAATAACTATTGACAGCCATGGATTTATAACCTAGTTGGGAAACTTTATGAACATAACAAAAACGAGGAGCAAACATCTACGTCGTAAAGTATATGTGATCGGAACATAAATAACAAACAGACGCACGAAAGACCGAACAAAAAGAATCATTAACAAAGTTAACGATTCAAGTTTCAGTTGAAGTAACACATTATTAAATGGTTTGACTATCGAGGGATGTAATAACAGTGAAGCATGTCCCCTTATTTATATTAATTCTATGTTTATGGTTTATCTATGACTGTCTTTTATTGTTAAAGGCTTCGTAACTACTGTGCGCCTACTTTACGGACAGCACGATGATCTGGGGCATATTTACATACATATTGAATGGAATAAACAGTGACTCGGTAACCCGCTGGATATTGTCCAATCACGTTCACAATTATTGAGTGCTATCTACAAACAGGCAACTAAAGTTTATTCTAAAGGCATAACATAGGATACCCTGTACAACTAGTGTTGAGAGGAAACGTTGTCTAGAATGTGCAGGTGTCCGCTACCTAAGTCTGGCATACGTTCAATGCCCCCTCCACCACACACACAATAAGAAAAGAAAACAAGTGTCAACAACTTATGAAAACAACAGCGCAATCAGATCCCTTTTGTTGATGCTATTGTAAATCAATTGTCATGTATTGTTATGCTGAATACAGTTAAAAT
>ENA-OREC01002074-OREC01002074.1-marine-metagenome-genome-assembly--contig:-NODE-2074-length-10771-cov-13.958949_pt1 | contig 10771 bp, 4 predicted proteins | sample MGYA00248626_ERZ508543 | MGnify/ENA primary metagenome ERZ508543 (study PRJEB26211, sample SAMN05518279) | marine metagenome | isolation source: Puget Sound, Washington, USA | host: Bankia setacea...
GTGGTGTTTCACTGTATTGCTAACCAGTATAGACGTTTTCTATGTATAGGTGTGGCGTTTCACTGTATTGCTAACCAATATAGAAGTTTTCTATGTATAGGAGTGGCGTTTCACTGTATTGCTAACCAGTATAGACATTTTCTATGTATAGGTGTGGTGTTTCACTGTAGTAATATGATGACTTCTAAATGCTGCGTCTGTAATACTGCTATACATATGCTTTGTATATGGAATTTTAAATATCTTAATAACGTAATATCTTATATATATTGTTTAATTATCAATTTTATCAGAATTTTTAGGTTGTATGTTTGAAATCATCAATGTAACTGACAACTATAACGACACAAAGCTGCACAGTCATGCCAGCAAACCAAATAATGTCCAACATATGTAACTGTAATATTTTATGCGCACTCTATAAGGCTTGAAAGCACCCCACATTTCATTCACATGTTAGTTTGTTATAAGCATTGTATAAGAAAGATTTAATTGCATGCAAACAACAACTTGTTCTTTTCTAAGTTTTGCATAAATTGATTATTTTAGTCTTTATGTCCATTTCGTGTCTTAGGTATACATTCTGACTTCATGTACAATTCTCACTTTGGGTGACTTATTTGCTCAGGCAGTGATAAATCACTTCCTGTTGTTTCATACATTTTGAAATTTATTCATTTCTCGACGTTTCTGCTGGAAGTAAAGTTTGTCAATTGACATTTTATCAAAGAAAAATAAATTATGTCTTGGGGAGGACAGCCACCGCAACAATATGTAAGTAAATATTGACAATGGTCGATTTTAAAGTACAAGAACTTTCGATTTTATTTTTGTTTTGTTTGTTTCAACAAGCAAATTTGCACGTCGTTTGTTCCTATTTGGCTATTGTTTAATCATCATCACCTGCCTAATAGTCACGACCAGGTAAACAAAGAAACTGAACTATTTGTCATGCTATATTATGCTGAACACAGAGAAGGATAAAGGGTGGTTTGGTTTCTCTTCTTGCATGGTTCTCTGCAAATGTGAACCTACACAACAGTTTTCTTTACATGAATTGAATGTTTACACTCTTATGACAGTGAACTCATCTAGTCAACTTAATTTAAATATACAGCAATTTGGACTGAGTGGTTGATCAGGTTAGTCTTCTGTTGAATAACTTCTGACTTTATACTAATTTATTTTAGTGTCATTGAGTTACAGGGCTCCAAGAACTGGGGGGCCCGAGGCCTGTCAAAATCATTTTCGAGCCCCTCTAATTTTACAAGGTTGCAGCCCGTCGCGCCTATCCAAAATAAGATTTGTGTGTGTTTAAATAAGAGAGATACACACAGTCTCTAACTATCTGATAGCAACTGCATATTATACAATTTGACCGGTCCATGATTCTTGCTATACCTAAGCGTGAAGTGGGGAGCAAAATCGGTAACCCAGTCTAGCGAGTCACTATATACACACTATAGCTCTAACTGTATAAAACAAGTGGGAGGTGGATTAACAGTTATCGCAGGCTCCGACAAATCCACTGCCCGGAGACCGCGGGCTACCAGAAAAATCACTCGGACAACCAACATTTTAAATCAGTTGCCCACCGGGCTCCTTCGAAAATCTGATTTCAGTAGTCCGGCGATCGTATCAGTCTGACTGGCAGCACATATACAATCTGTCAACACGCTTCCAATACACAGTAGCATCTTACACACCACGTATCCCAAGCGTAAAAGCAGATAATGTGTCGTCAGTCACACAAGTTACATTAGCCAATCAATGAACGGGTAGACAGAAATCTTATATCAAGTCTGAGTCCGTCGCCTGTCAGTTTTGTCGCCAAACCGTTCACGTGAATTATCTACTGTCCTATTCAGTGAATTCTCTTCACCACTTAAAAGATCTCGCTAGTATATTATAATAACATCACAAAGAAAACATGCTTGATTCCTGATGCTCGATCGAGGACCTCTCATTGTTCCCGCCTAAAAACACACGTACGTAAATTGAGATTATAACTGCGATCATTACACAAACTTGAAGGCTTCGGATATAATTTCAACAATTGAGCTTAACCTTTAATCATTAAGACAACTATATCTATGTTTCAGGAAGTATACGGTCTGTAGAAAAAAACATAAACTTTTTCATGACGCGTATGAAACTATTCATAGAATGAAATTATGGAAGTTATCCCAGCTTTGTGTAGTTAACCATGTAGGGAGGTGAACATGCATTACATGTACAAACTACTAAGCTATAATGATCATCATTTAAAGTTTTGCATCATGCGTTCTGTTATGTCAACAGTTTTAAAGTCTGTATTCCCCAATGTTAAAGTACCACGGTGACATCACGAAAACAGGTGACAAATCGTCTTTACGTTGCCATTTTTGTCCAAATCTATTCTACCACAGTTTTCAAGTCATCTTCATGAAAGTTGCTATACAGGATACATGTATATGAAGAGTAAATGTGCATGACACATGATTTGCGAGGTTTGGCCTAGGGGTTCCAGAGTTATGCCACTTTTTGAAATTGTCATATCCATATAGAGAAAGTTAGTTTCTCAAGCTACTTCAACAGTTTTCAAGTCATCTTTATAATTTTTCATGGAGCATGTTAATCACACTTGAAATCTGTTCCTTGAACCAACCAGTACTGAGTAGAGAGCGCAAATATTCTTGCTCATGGAAACAATGGAAGCCTTTGATTGGGTGGAACTCACGCCTGACCAGCTTCCACCTTATACAAGTCAGGCGCACTAACTACTGTGTTTCGCTGCCCTTCAGTGAAAACTGACTGAAAGCTGGGATTGAAGGCAGCAACCTCACCAACACATAAACACACCCAATAACTCTATATTCATCAACTTAAATCACAGTGACAACAGAAGAGGTGCTCCTTAAGAGTGTGTACACATACCAGATCTCAGCTATTATTTTGCAGATCGAACAATTTGTTAATAGTTGGTAATATTTGAACCTTTCTCAAGTGTCTGTTAAAACTAACCACCAATGTCTTTCATTTCATCAAACTCAATGTTGACTATGTCATCTTCAGGGTGGGTATGGTGCTGGACAGGCAGGGCAGCCAGGAGGATATGGAGCACCCCAAGGCTATCAGCAAAGACCTCCAGGGCCACCTGCCTCTAACCAGTTATATGGTGGTCAACAACCAGGCCAACAACAAGGATACCGTCCTCCACAAGCTCAGTATGGTCAACAACCACCTCCTGGTCAATATGGTCAACAACCACCTCCTGGTCAGTACGGTGCACCGCAAGGACAATTTGGTCAGCCGCCTAGAGCCCAATATGGAGCCCCTCCGGTGGGTCAAGCCCCACAAGGTTACAGTGGTGGACCTCCTGCATATGGTCAGCAACCAGCTGGATATCAGCAACAGATGGGAAGTTATGGTCAACCAGGTCAACAAGGACCTCCACCAGGTGTCAGTCCCGAAGTCTGGGGCTGGTTTCAGGTATGCTGTTCCAAGATATATAATGGAAAACAATGTACTGTTGTCTAAATACAACATATATAATAGCATGTAGATGTAAAAGTATCTTCACAAGTCAGGTTGCTAAATGATCATTTGCAACATTGTTTTCTTTTTTAAGTTATGATATCATGAACAATAGAAGAATAGTTAACTTAAGGTAACTGCCATGTGTGTGCAGATATCAGTGTGAACCAAAATGGTATCACCTCTTGATATTTTGCTCTTGGTTAGGATCAATCCTACATTTCCCTTTTCAGACTGTTGACTCTGATCGTAATGGCAAAATAACTTCAGAGGAACTAAGACTAGCTCTTCACAATGGAAATTGGTCACCCTTTAATGCTGAGACATGCAGACTGATGGTAGGGATGTTTGACAAAGACAGGTAAACAACTAAAAGAACTCTCTGCTTAGTACAGATTCCAAAGTAAAGTGGAATCCTGAAGCATTGTTATAATCAGTGTTTTTAAGTTTGTTTGTAAAAATGTTAAATTGTATTGCTACTTACAGATTTTATTATTACATAGCTGTTTATCAAATGCACCGTATCAACTATCTGAATCTCTGGTTTTGTGTAGTAAAGTACATGTTTATAGATTAATAACCTAATACATGGAACAAACAATTGCAAAAAATCTTCTGGTCCTCCTCAAAGTGTATGGTGAAAATAACAACAATGCAATACAGACAGAGCTAAAATATATATTAAAGTTGACTGCTAACATTTCAGTGGAACACCAAGGTAATGAATTTCAAAGAGAGACAGAGTGGTGTCCTCTTTAACTTATTTGCTTCTACCATTTCTTCAAAATATTGAAACCTCATTATGCAATTGATGATATTACAATACTAGTGTAAGCCTTTGCAAAAATGAAATCAGTCAGTGAGTTGATTCTTTCTAGTATAGTTTGCACATATTTAGTGACTATAAAAACCCATCTTGTTTACATCACTTCAATTCGCAATATTGTTTTGTATACCGGTGCACAAGCCTCAAAAAACTGATGATAAGCTTCTTACTTTATCTTAATTAATTCTCCCTAGATTTCCAACACCGACTTGTCTATTTCGCCAACCATAAGGTGATATACGATATATAAAATGTACATCTAGTATTCCTTCTATATAAAAGTTTCTCAAACATTAATATACCACGGTAGCTACTGCTGTAAGCTTAATATATAGTTTCCCATTTTTAGCTTTCAATTTTAAACCAGTAGTCAAACAGAATGATAAATAGACATCTGACGTGTTGTAATGACTAATCCTTAGCTTAATTTGATCATGTTTAACAATATTGTTGCTAAACAATGCTGAAATAATAATAATAATAAGCGTGTAAGTTTATGTTTGAGCACATTGAATATTAACGTATTTGACCACTATTCTGTCTTTCTGCTGGGGATTTTAATGAGCTTTTTTTTTGCCAGTGGCCTTAAATGGTTATTGATTTAAGTTGATGGAAGTGAACATTTTGATCCATGTAACCAATGAGAATCATAATGAATTAAAATGTTAATGTTGAATCAATGTTTTAACTGACCCGCAGTGGTGAACACTTTTCTCAAGTCTATTTTTCTTACTGGAGTGAAGCTATATCTAACGTGTGTAGTATAAAGATATTGGTAATGGTTTATACTATATGGAAAATTAGGTTAGTCATGTGAGAAAACTGTTCCTCTATCCAATATTTCAGGAGTGGAACAATAGATGTAAATGAGTTTGCAGCATTGTGGAAATATGTGCAGGACTGGAAATCATGTTTTGACAGGTAGGAAATGTTGTGTGTTTTTTTTTCTGACTCGCACAAGAATGAGTTTGTTTCCATACACAAATTTCACAACATATCATTGAACACCTAGTCAACTAATATAATGTCAGCTTCTCTTCCTTTCAAAATTACATTTGCTTGTAGCTTTCAAAGCTTGTTCATAAAACATTTTGTTATACTCTATAAGATAAATGTGTTCAGTTTGTCACTTAAGCAATGAAAATGAGATGAATTGATATGATTTTTTTTATTATGAAGTTCGATTGACAAAACTGCAATTAGATTGTCTGAATTAGAGATCGCCTATATTTTGTGCAAGCTGTATGATGTTTGTTAATGAACTAAATGATTTGTGTATATAGATTTGACACGGACAGATCCGGTAACATCGACTCTAGAGAACTGGTGAACGCATTCCAAACATTTGGCTTTAACCTGTAAGTACCATTCAACTTCTTTTAAAGCTTTAATTCTCACTGATGTAGTTAGCCATGTTTCATATTTTCCTTTGTAACTTATAGTTGAACTTGAGTGTACACTACTAACTGCAATTTGCAGAAGGTTTACATTTAAAATATGAATTGCTTGTTTATTAGAAACAATTGAAACCTTGTATACATACCTCTTCTGATAACAATTATATTGTAGTGCTTAAATAATAAACTTATGAACATTGATTAACTGTTGCCTTACAGGTCACCTCAGTTTTGTGATTTAGTTGTGCGAACCTTTGACAGACGGGGATCCAGAAATATCCAGTTTGACGACTTTATCCAGGCCTGTGTTTTACTTAGAACCCTCACAGACAAATTCAGATCCAAAGATCATCAGCAAAATGGAACTGTTAAAATTAGTTACGAAGAGGTAAGTTCTGTTTGACTGTTTATCTTTGCTTCTAGGTGATCATGGGAATTTTGAGACCTCACCATTTACCTTCTTGAATGGTAAGATGTTTGTGAGGAGGGAATTGATGTCAACAATGTCATGTACAGCCTATGTTAACTTTAACTGGACAAACGTTAAATAACTTCATCTGTACATACAATACATACTGATATTTATTTTATGACAAATAGAGTAAACATAAAGCTGATTGAATGTCGTCAGCATAAATACCTACCTAAATACCTACAGTTTTATGCTCACCAAAGTTTAAGATTTGTTTGACTGCATAGATTGTCTCCCCATATGTCAATATTACTGCTGCTGTCCATACATTGATGTTGAATGAATCAAGAATAATCAACACAAAATGTTACCTTTTCGAAAATAAATTAATTTACAGAACTCTTATAATCATATTTTGGGGAAATAATGATGTGAGCTTTGAGTGTTTGTTTGAAATTCAGAGAACAAATTACATGGACCTACATTTGTTTGCCTTTTCAGTTCTTAGAAATGGTATTGGACACAACGTTAGTTCAGGGAGCCAAGTAGTTACTAGGGTTACTTTGATATGTGGGTTGTGAAAATGTGTGATGTTAGTATCCATGGAAACTTCAGGGCGGCTCATTGACATTTTATGTTCTTCCTATTCCTCTTTCCAGTTCTTGGATATGGCTCTGGACATCAAGGTGTGAAATCAAGCAATCAGATCACAGCAAAACATAGGTGTAGTTATACAATTTACATGTTGTGATATCAGCAATTTTGTACTGTGAAATTCATGCATTTGTTATAGCATTGCACATGCATCATTTAAAAGAATCAAATCATGTACTTCTAATTCAAATTTGAAGCATTTTTCTTTCAATCTAATTATTTGAAGTGGAAAGTAAATGCTTCACTCTTCTTTTCCCTTCCTAATGCTGTTTCAAATCAACGCAGGGTAAAACAAATAAAACTAAATTTGTAACTCCACAGTTAAACAAGCATTTGTGCTCAACAAGTAAATGTGTATGTATTGTGATTACAAACTGGTTAATGTAAAGATGTAGTTGAACTTTAGTTTACATAATGCATGATTAAGACAGATGCATGTCACATTTATTTTCAAAACTAATTCTTGTAGCAATTAGTTGCACTTTGCTTTTTAACTTTCATATCTCAACATGTGATTTGTTGATATTTTTGTTTTGCCATTTATACATTATCATTTCCTTTGTTATTCTGTTTGTATATGTAAGCTCATTTTTGCTACACAAATAAACACAAAGTCTGCTTTCTGATCCAAATTTCCTTACTATTAAGTTTGATTCTATTTTAGAGTGAGGTCCAATTTTTTATTTTTCTCCTTTTTTCTACACAATGTAATTATTTTCAGAATGATTTACATATTCAGCTAGCTTTGAGAAATTGTAATGAATTGCTGGACAGTGCTATATGGATCTGTTAGTGTGTACGGGTGTTTAGAAAGAATGTATTGGAGTATATTACTCAGATTGGAGTTAAAGTGGGGGCCAATGTACTTGACAGTTTAACACTAACTATCTATAAGCAAGAAGTCTAGGTGAAACCTTGTTCACAATTGTATGCTCCTACATTGGTGTTGTTGTTTTCACTGATTGTATACTGTTGGCGATCTTGTTATGCCTTTTGCAGAACAATTTGTAACTAACAACATTTGAAAATAGAGGCAACAGTTTGATATAATAACCAAGCATGTGGAAACTGCATGATATCAAAGAATATGAATGTGCAAGTTTGTCCCTTCTTTTTAGTCCAGGATTCAAGTACTTTTTCACTATTTGTAAAAAATCTCATTGTTACCTATTACGTTATATATATATTTCTCACCATACATGACTTTGTGACCATTATTTAAGACCAACCATTTAGTCAGTGCTTTTTTCATTAAGATATATATTATTGTATGAACCTTGTTGGTGTATGTTGTTGTATTATGTCACCCTGTAAAAATTGGTATGTAATGTGTCCCTGTGAACAGAATTCAAGAGAAGAAAGCAAAAGAGTTCTAAGGTCTATTGAACCAAGAAGCTGATAGAACCCTCTTGCATTCAACCCTTGAGATATTGTTACTTAACTAATATTACATATAGGATTTGTCACGGAAACTAGTACATGTACTGGACACCTTCTGGGACAGATAAGATGTTTGGTTTAGAGGGGTTTCTGGTTTTAAGGGGTTATTTTTACAATGTGTAGGAAAAGGTAGATTTGAGCCCGCAGGACATGTCTGGTATAGAGGGAGTCCAGTTAAGAGGGGATTTCTCTGTACTATGATAACATTTCAAAGGTTAAAAACAAAACTTAATAAAAATGTTGAAAATGTTCATGTTTATGTTGCATGTTTTTTAGCATGAACCTTTAATTCAAACAATATCATGGATATCTCAGTAGTTAGTGCATCCAATTGGTTATCATTATCAATGAACTTTCTGTCTTATACGCGTTCGAACCCAACCAATTGTATAATCTAATGTTATTCTAATCAAGACATTGTTAACCGTGTTGCTCAGTACTTCTGGAACAGATTCAAGCATTGAATTGTTGCAATCAAAATCACACTCAAATTAGTTAAGACTCAAAACATGTTAGGCTTTGACATTTCAACTAATAATTTACATTATAAATCGTATCATTTTATGTCATGATGCTGTTAGATTGTGTCGATTAAACTGTAAAAAGGCATGAACAATAGCCTGAGTGTAAGCTGTGAAAGGTTCACTCTTCCTTAATCACTAATCTATGATACAAAGGATACTAGTTTAACGAAAGATTACACATTTTTACTAACATTAATGTGTGACAGCTGTAGAAACTAAATAAGCAATACAGTTTAGTAAGATATTTAATTACAGTGTGAAAGTCTATGTTTACATGAAAGCAATGGTTGCAAACCCAGTCACAGTAGTGAGAGGCAAGCACGTTACCCTTGCGCCATTCATACAGTCTAACATATAAAGTAGTGGTATGCTACAGGCCATTGGTGCTTTTCATCTAAATTTCTAGGATATCTTCTTCATTCTAGTTCCAAAGTTTGATTTTTTGTCAGATTATATAAATTTGGTACAATATGAATCTTAAGAGATTTAAATGAAACCAATCCTAATATTTAGTTGTTTTCTCTAAGAACAAACTACGCTGTATTTGTGATCCTTTTACATTTTGTCTTTGCTAACATTTATAGAAATTGTGCTATTTAACAATTGTATAATGTATTGACAATAAAACAGAATGGAAAATAGAGCAGTTTTTTTTTATCTTTTATTATATATAGAACACATGGTGTCATGTACCAGTAATGTCTCATTAAATACAGATTGTTCCCAGTAGTTATAGCAATGGTACAATACTACATCACTGGCGACAACCGTTTAGGTGATATAAACAAAACATAGAATTTCTGTTCTCATAAATATTCAGCTTTAAGTTTCATCATTGAAAAGTTAACCACACTGATTATCTTAAACATCATTAATTACATGCTCCTTTCAGAAAGTATTGGCTGCTGTAAGTCTGAAAATGAATTACTTGGTAACCTGTTTGTAAACAAATGTGGGGAAAAACCCAGAACACTTATTTCACATTCAAACACAGTTAATATTTTCAGAAAAGGACATTGGCTATGAACTCAATAATTATCAGGATGTTTGGGGCACTATAACTTGAATGAGTTGCGTTTCATATAAATGCGGTATGAAAAATATGTTTTTTTACATTATTGAAGAGTGACACCATATCCTACCATTGTATATTCCTGATAAAGAAGTGTGCCTTTAACTTTAGGAAAGAAAAGTATATTCCTAAAAAAGAACAATACATACAGCAACAGAATGTTTATAACAGAAACATTAGATATCTGAGGTAAATTTAACAAAGCCACGGATTTGAAAAGCAAACTGAGGAATAACAAATCAGAACGTTTATGTATGCTGTTCAATGTAGTTTTACATCAAATTCATCAAACCTGATGACTGTTTCTCACAGACAGCATTTACAAGTAATTGCTTACTCAGCATAATCTCTTTCAGGATAGGCATGCACTCATAAATATATCATTGATAAGATTTCAGATTTCAATGAGCTTTGTCCTATACAATATTCAGAGAGGCTATGAATTACTCTGTAATGTCTCTTTGATCCATGGTAAGAAGGCTGTTATTTTGGCGTAAACTCCTGGTGCATTAGCCTCAGCACAGCCTGCACCCCAGGAGGTCGCGCCCATCAATGTGTATCGACCTTTGACCTCGCAGACCAGGGGGCCGCCTGAGTCTCCAGCGCAGGAATCTATACCACCAGCCAGGTACCCAGCACATAACATGTTGTCTGTGATAGATTTATAAAGCTTTTTGCAGTCGTTGTCACTGATCAATGGAACCTTGGCAGATTTCAACAAATTCTGATAACCTTTAAGACAAAGAAAACACTAATCATATATAGTTAGTGATACAACTAACGATTGGGCTTGATTTTACAGAAGGGAGAGTTGCTCTATCTTACATAACAAATAAATGCTTATTTGAAATGTTTTTAGGCATTCATAGTCATTTTATACTGAAAATAATAAACTTGTTGTGCAAATCCAAACATACTGAGCAGGAATCC
>ENA-OREC01002075-OREC01002075.1-marine-metagenome-genome-assembly--contig:-NODE-2075-length-10769-cov-12.424429_pt1 | contig 10769 bp, 5 predicted proteins | sample MGYA00248626_ERZ508543 | MGnify/ENA primary metagenome ERZ508543 (study PRJEB26211, sample SAMN05518279) | marine metagenome | isolation source: Puget Sound, Washington, USA | host: Bankia setacea...
AACTAACTACCATTCTTTAATTAGGGATCACAACTAACTACCATTCTTTAATTAGGGATCACAACTAACTACCATTCGTTAATTAGGAATCACAACTAACTACCATTCGTTAATTAGGGATCACAACTAACTACCATTCGTTAAGTAGCAGCAGACAAAACTACATTTATATAAAAACAAAAACAAAAAATAATCCATATATTCAAACCGAAATTCTCCCGCCGTTACTTTTGTTGGTTCCAATCATGGACTTTTATTTACTTTTATCCGTGAGGTACAATCATCTACTCAGTGATCTCGCTTTGCGTGACGTCATGTTGTCTAAAGCGAAAGTGAATAAGGAAAGGAAGAACGAAGACATTATCAAAAACATGCACTATCAGAACGGAACTAATGATTCAACAGCGGCATGAACACGCACAATGTCGTTCTGAAACACATTTGAGACTACTTGTAGTGGGAAGAGGACGAAGAATATCAAGTAATAAAAGGAGGTACAGAAACGCCTGTTCAGACGTGTTGCAGTGTGCTTACATTGAAGTAACTGTCTAATGTGTGTGGGTGACTTTGGTAACAAGGGAGCTATATTGACATAAATCTCAATGTACAATACTTGTATTTACATTCGTCCGTTGAGCTCTGCACAAAATAAATTGCGGTTCATTTTGCATGAACCGTACGACCTTTCGTGACCCTTGAGTGGGCGGAGTCTTGGTAGAAACATGTATTTTTTGCGCTTCGTCGATCTACTTTTTTGAAACATAAAGAAAAACAACTCCACCACGTTGTCAAATTTAGTTTTCTATTATAGAATTTAACTTTATACGGAATTGAAACATGAGACGATAACCCAGTAGATACCTGCGATCTTTGTAGCGGTTATGAATGGCGATATCAAACGTTACAAGGCATCGTCTTCTTTGTTGTGCTCCGACCTTGTATGTGTACATGTCTAAGTGTTGTTCATCAACGTAAAAAAGCAAGCACGAAGAAAGACTAATATTTGACCGACTGTTCGTAAGCGTATTCTTCAGGCTAAACTTTCCAAAATCCTGATAATCCTTCATTGCACAATTCCAGTGCAAACCTATGAAGATCAAACCGTGTTCATTCATGACCCTCTATGTACCACCTGATAGTGCAATACATAGCACTGATTGAAAGCATTGAACACATCGTTCTGTGTAAAAACTACATGCATAATTTAGTCGCCCGTAGATGCATGTACTTACCACGCATACATCAAATAGAAAACGCGTTGTCATTGTATAACGAATGCCCGAAGAATTGCAATAGGGGTCAGTTATAAATATAATATCAAAACAATCGACCTTTAATCTTGAATGTTGACCCATCGGTCAAGTTGTACACATACCTTTGTTTGGTATAAGCTAATCTATAATACTGACACAAGTCTATATGTTACATCATTAATTCAACGTTTGAACGACACGTTCTCATGTCATGTATGGCCAAGTAGTTGAGAGGGGGGGGGGATATAACATCATTTTTCACATCATTTTTCACATGCGTACAGACTCGTACATACGTGTTAGTGACCTGTCAATATACCAGACTGCAGGTGTAAACAAATGTCTTACACAGTACGTTAAGTGGTGTGCATGGTCAGTGCACATTATACACTTTCTCTCAGTATGTTTGTTTGCTCTATATCGCGTTTACTACTCAATACATACACAGACGTTATGTAAACAGAGTGATTCATAAAAAGCATGCATACATTGTGCTGAGTATGTGCTCTTTATATACAAGACGAAGACTGACAAATGTTGATGTCACGATCCTAGTCCGACGTAAACCATTACTCCGTCGGGTTACTCTGTCTTTAAACTCATTTATATTGTCACATTTTAGAAGCTATCCATTCCTTTTATAGCTCCAGGATATGATATTTACACCGTGATTACATTGCAGGGACATTGACAAGCTTATTTTAAATGATATCATGTTAATAACATATCTTGTTTGAACATGTCAACACTTTGTAATTATGCTTTTAGACATAATCTACATTTACATTTGTATTGAAACATTGTTAAAGGGAGCGTTATTGGCATGGTCGTGTATAATTTTCAAATCTCTTCACTTATTGTCATGACAGATACAATGTAACGCCTATGTAACCAAGCTTACGTGCTCATTGTTTTTTCCCATTTTCTGAGAGACCAGGTTAGTTCATTGTCATTACCTAATTTCTAGCTAATTTGTCATTTTGTTGATCTACATACACGAAAACAATGAACTTCTTCATTTTGATCAAGGATTGAAAACCTGTACGTCAAAACGTGTCTGGCGATCAAGTTTCCTTGCGTCACATTTGATTGTTTAAGCTGTAAGTGTACACGTTAGAGATGACCAAACAATTAGCGTCATTCATACAACGGCAGTACTTAGATAAGACAGTTTAGCGAAAAAAGCAAGACAAAAACTTCAAACTGTAACTCCAACTCAAACCAAGGCCAACTTTTAAACAAGATTATGCAGTAGAGCCAGTGCATATCTGTAAGAGAAACGTCAAGTTTTTTTTGAGAGTTTAGAGCGTTATGACTACACTCAAACCAATGTATTGTAAGATAACGTCATCAATGCAGAATCGTGCGCAGTTTGAAAGCTGTAATGAGTTTAGATTGTCAGTTTTCGTTTATCACATCACTGGTCTGATTTTGTCAATCATGTTGTTTAAGATATTGTTTTAGTAGAGCGAAGTTGTCCGTGTGGTGAAGAAGACAGTCTAGAATATAAGGGTCAATCGTGATATCACGATGGTTTGTCTCTCACAAAGAGTTGTCAGTGAATGTAGACATACGGGTTTATTCGTACATTTATACTAAGTGATAACGCTTACACAGAAAAAAATAACGATATTTCTCTTTACAAAACACTATTTTAACCATAATTATTGTATTGGTTTTACAATTACAGGAGACACCGACTGTATCTCGATTGTTTCTATATTAAAAATTATTTATGCGCGTTCGTTTTTTTATAAACCAGAATGATCTGTATTACTGCTCGGTTGGTAACAATCCTAACGCAGTAAATTACTTCCAATTGTTTTATTTCTATTTATAGATATAACGGATTTGGTTTGTCTTATTTGTACTTGATACAATTTACTAAACGCTCTTCATCTTGAATAAACCATATCACAACGGTAAAACGTATTGCAATTCTTAGCAATTTTGATTACAATTTAGTAGCGACAAAAGTGAAACCGTTCTGGCTTTCATCGATTATGTTCCGAGTATACTATACAATAAAACCAGTAACCTATATTCTACCATGCATTACTAAACTGTAGGTAAATAAGGTTTATCACTCGTTAACAGTATGAACAATGATGTTAACAACACTGCTCCACAATAGCTGTATTGATATGAACAGCCATGCAATGAATTAAGAGTACCAGAATAGTTGTTGAACCAAAGACTTGTCACGATGTAATGAATTCTAACCTACACTATCCCTCATCATTTGTTAAGACAGGTGTCTCAATTAAAAGACAACAATGTCGGTATTGAGAGCGCTATCAAATTGACATAATCAGCCTCCACCATAGCTAATGACAGAGTTAGTAATAAAGCAACATAAAGTGATTAAATCATCATATGTAAAACTTTAAGGAAACAATCTAGTAATGAGACAAAAAATGTCAAAATCTCCAGTCGCATACGCTCGTGCGTCTGTCTAGTAATGGGAAATGAGTAAACATCATCATGAACGAATCTTACATAAATTAGCGTGGAGCGTGTGACCACTTGACCCGCCGCTTTGTCCTTCGTTTCAAAGTTTTCATGTTCGTGTGTTTTTTCAATATATCTAGAAAAATAAAAGAAATACTTGTGTTGGATAGGTTCAAAGAACAATGAATCCTCCCACATATAAATTGCTGCATGCATCGATATGATTTTGGTGTGATTGTTGACATGTTGTATGAGTCTGTTTTCATAACACGTCGACAAGCTTGGACACAACAATACACAGAGACATTGGACATGTAACGACACAATCTCCACCCTGAAACTTTCAGGTTTCACCTCTCGTACACTGGCTTGAATACTGGTGTGTATATGTGACATGTGATCGTATTTCCTTACTAGTCCATACAAAGGTTACTTACATACACATAATTATACCGTATTGACCATCGCATAGCCACTGGTCATACGAGAAAATATAACGCACACACCATTCATGTATCGGATTTGCAATGACTAAACGAACAATATTTCTTCGTGTATGCAAAATTAAAACATCACAAGAACATTTCGAAGACGGCTTTCGACAATGAAACATGATTTTGTAAATATTCTTGGACCTTTCTGTCAAGACTGTTTTAACATGCCGAAAATTGGCTGGACGTGCTATAAAACCGTCTGGAAAACAATGACCATTTGGCCCATTGTCACATCGTTACATCGTAAACTGTGTCGTCTTCTCAGATTTTGTTCCTAGCAAAATAAACGTGACAACCAGGAATGCATGCAGAATATGTCAGATTCAAATAACTGTCAACTTAAAATTACCATGCTGTATAACCGCGACCTTGCTGCTCTCCGAATCATGTTTCCCAGGATGCAGATGCTAACATGATGCTAGTGGGTAATAAATTACAAGTGATAGTGATCAAACTACTAACTACTCCAGCTTCATACAAACCCCGTTTTTGAAAGTATGTGACTTTCGTTTGAACACTGTTCTACATTAATTAGTAACGTGGTGTATTTGTGGTGTATTACTTGGTTTTACGATGCACACGTGGTATGTTATTGGATCGATCTAATCAGTACATACATACTTGTAATGATCTACACGTGTAATAGCATGCATATAGTTCATGAAATCATTCTTGACGTGGAATTTGAGGTGAAAAGTAGGACTCTTGCTAAGCCTTCACATGCATGGTGGAGTATCCATAAAGGCAGCGAAAAAAGCATGTTAATTACAAAAACGTATTGAAGTACTAGTTGTTTGTAAGCTCTTGTTATAGGTTGGAATATTAAACATAATTATCTAACAAATCATGTTGGTTACATGAACGGTTCAAATAACGAAGACAACGATATCTTGTTGACGAAAACAAGACTATAACACATGCTTTGAAACATATATATTATACTTTAAATGTACAATCATGTACATATTATATATACATTCGCATTTTGACTTCTGTACACATTAAATGCGCTCATTGTGCATGAACCGTACGACCTTTCGTGAACTTTGAGTGGACGGGAGTGGACAAAACACGTATTATTGCGTTTATCAGGGTACTTTTTAAAAGAAAAAACAAATTCATCACATTCTCGATATAAGTTTTCTATTTAGGCTTACTGGTTCGTAATCTTATTTAAATCATGATACATGTAGTACCAAAGTCAAAATAGGATCGGACTAGATGTGGAGAAGTCGTCAATAGTTGTATGGAGGTCGTTAACAATCGAGTAACGGTAATGAACAAATCTTATCAAACAGAACGTGGTCCGTGAATTTCGACGATGTGTTGATCAGTGCGAGGCTACCATAACACCGATGAAAGTTTAAGTTGTTTCTAGATCATTATCTTGTATATTAATATTGTTTGTCCACTTGTTCTGTATACATAGATATTTTCATCGATTTTTGGATTGATTGCAACTATAACACGTATTCGACGAATAGTTCAGAACACCATTAATTGATACGCATCATCACAAACTATTTGGGAGTTTAGAGTATCCAAAATGTAACGTTTTGTTAAACATAACTCGTGTATATTCTCTAGTGCACATAAAACCACAATAATCATTCAGTAAATATCTAACGTCCGTTACTAAGCCTATTAGCTGGTTTAAGATTATAGTGGAATATGTTGTAAGATGCTTCCTAGATTGGTTCTCAAATTTGTTTACTAACATGTGAGAAAGTTAATTACAACCACTACTATCTGAGAAGAACATAATATAGTGTTTTTAATAATTCTTTTATTTATTTTATTTGTTTCTGTTGTTGTTGTTTTGTTCAATAAAGGAGTTTATTTGACATGAATTACAATCTACCATAAGGCCGTCCGTGTGTATAACGAGTGTAAATGTTCTGCTCAAGGAAACAACGGTAGTCTTTTGATGCGGTACAAACTCATGCCCGACAGATCACGAGTCAGAAAAGCTTACCGCCGTGTGCCATTCTATTTAGGCAAAGTTTTCTGTAAACTAATTAAAACAAGAAAATCCATGTTTTGTTTATATACTGTATTAGTAAGTTCGGGTGACGTAGTGGCCTGTCATTATTATCAGAATGTCTAGTTTGTAAATGCTCTTCAGGAATGTCCATGACCAAAACAGTCCTATTAGTGTAAATGACGTAAATAAATGCCTAAGATAACATAGTAAAAGAGAAGGTATTCATACAGTAAAGCTAACTACGTTCTCTAGGATTCTGATGATAAGAACTGTATATATTAGATTTAATAGTGACTCGCGTGCGTGGAAGCTGTCTTGAGCCAATCATGCATCTAGAACAACCTTAATTAGCAAGGAAGTAGATAAGAGACCACAACAAAATGATCATAGTAATAAACGTATGACTCTAAATATTTGTGATTTAGATTCTCTGACACTGAATTCTAATGTTGATTAACGTAACACAATACTGTCTGAAAAAATACTTCACATATTTGGCACAAAATAAAGTGTATGTCCAAATGTCATATACGATAACCACATACAATGGTTCACCGCAAGTTATCAAAGATACGAGTGTTGTTCATTAATACATGTATGATTGTCGGAAACCGGTAACAAATATTCAGTTACGTTTGGTTTACCGTATATTAACATAACTCGTATGCAAGTGTCTATAGGGCAGAGGCTTGTGTAATTATTATTCTAGTCGTGAACAATATAAGTGTGTTGAAATTGCTTGTATGAATGTTTATAGTATAGTAATTAAAATAACTGCTGAATCAACTGTTGTAGGCTAGATAGAACACAAAGAAAACAAGGATATTTTGTAAGAATCGTGTGCGTAACACCATCCCAAACTGGGCGATGTTGACTTCACCTTTAAGTGGTATACCAATACTTACAACATCAAAAGGACGGACATAGTGATGCTCATTGGTGATTCTGAAACACAACAACTTAAAGACTCTCTCTCAGAATTGAATTTTTGTTATATCGAAACACATATGAAGAGAATGTAGAGACACTGGAATAAGAAATCCAGTGTATAAGAGTCTACGGTGTGTTGTTGTTTCAACAGGATGGGGTAGCAACAACTAATCGTTCACACAATAACCAGTATTGGTGTACCATCGTATGACTTTACACTCTTATACATTATTAACGAAACCAGTTTTAGAAGTAATCTATAAAACAAAACATAGATATAAATGATACAATAAAAGACACACTTTATGTTCTTCAAGAATAACAATCAAATCATGAACACAACTTAGAAAAATATGAGTTTCAAGAATATCTTCGAAAGTTAAATTGATTGTTTTGCTTATGTAAACGACCACTCCGTAACCCATTCGATTAGAAGATAATGTAAATAAAACACACGTAACAGAAAAAGTGTTCATTTTAATGTTGTCCGAAATGGTGGCCAAGAAACAAACAAAGCGGCAATGGGGGATTTATATGTACGAATTTGTCTATTGTTAAGTCATTTGTTATTGAAAATCCTACACACTTTCATCAAACCTACTAAATGCGTATGATTTAGTTTCCACTCATTACTGATAATTAAGATATAACTAGATATTGACAAAGAGGGTAACTATTCACAATTTAACTACAGCAATAAATCTTTACTGAGTGTAAAAGTTATTGAATGAATATGAACACGTATTGACTAGTATGGCAAACATAATTAGCTCATTCATTTGTCTTTAACTTAATGATTCCCTCATGCTCAATATCTGTATTGTAAAACCTATGAATAGCCTTTCCAAAAAGATTAACAACTTTATTAAAGGAAGGTATACATATTAATACACATGTACATGCTTCTTAATTACAATATGGCCTTCAAAGAAATTAGGCACAAACGTGATTCCAATACTATGGACACGCGTTTTTGTTACATAAAATATACAACTATTTAAGCACCCATCTTATCTATGGGAAGTCACTTAATGACATTTAAGAAGGGTAACATAGAGAAAATGATTTATATGAACAATCAAATACATACTGATTCTTTATTTAAGCCACATACGTCTATTAACCGTAACACAGAGTCTAGAATAACGTATGAAACATGTATGATAAAATATAAAGAAAGATCAATAGTGTATAGTAGCAGTTTTAGGAGTACACTAGAAGTAGCAGTTTTAGGAGTACACTAGTAGTAGCAGTTTTAGATGTACACTAGAAGTAGCAGTTTTAAAAGTACACTAGAAGTTGCGTGTTAGGGGTATACTAGTATATGTGTTAGAAGTACACTAATAGCTGTGTTAGATGTACACTATTAGCTGTGTTAGATGTACACTAATAGCAGTGTTAAAAGTACACTATTAGCTGTGTTAGATGTACACTGATAGCTATTTTAGATGTACACTAGTAGCAGTGTTAAAAGTACACTAGTAGCTGTGTTAGATGTACACTAATAGCTTTTTAAGATGTACACTAGTAGCAGTGTTAGATGTACACTAGTAGCAGTGTTAAAAGTACACAAGTAGCTGTGTTAGATTTACATTAGTAGCTGTGTTATATGTACACTAGTAGCTGTGTTAGATATACATTAGTAGCTGTGTTAAAGGTACACAAGTAGCTGTGTTAGATGTACACTAATAGCTGTGTTCGATGTACACTAGTAGCTGTGTTATATGTACACTAGAAACAGTGTTATAAGTACACTAGTAGCTGTGTTAGATGTACACTAGTAGCTGTGTTAGATATACATTAGTAGCTGTGTTAGATGTACACAAGTAGCTGTGTTAGATGTACAATAGTAGCTGTGTTATATGTACACTAGTAACAGTGTTATAAGTACACTAGTAGCTGTTTTAGATGTACACCCATAGCAGTGTTAGATGTACACTGGTAGCCGTGTTAGATGTACACTAATAGCTGTGTTAGATGTACACTAATAGCTGTGTTAGAAGTACACTAGTAGCTGTGTTTGATGTACACTAGTAGCTGTGTTAGATATACTCTAGTAGCAGTGTTAGATGTACATTAATAGCTGTGTTAGATGTACACTAGTAGCTTTGTTTGATGTACACTAGTAGCTGTGTTAGAAGTACACTAATAGCTGTGTTAGAAGTACACCAGTAGCTGTGTTTGATGTACACTAATAGCTGTATTAGATGTACACTAGTAGCTGTGTTAGATGTACTCTAGCAGCAGTGTTAGATGTACATTGATAGCTGTGTTAGATGTACACTAGTAGCAGTGTTAGAAGTACACTAGTAGCTGTGTTAGATGTACACTAATAGCTGTGTTAGATGTACACAAGTAGCTGTGTTAGATGTACATTAGTAGCTGTGTTAGATGTACACTAATAACTGTGTTATATGTACACAAGTAGCTGTGTTAGATGTACATTAGTAGATGTGTTAGATGTACACTGATAGCTGTGTTAGATGTACACTAATAGCTGTGTTAGATGTAAATTAGTAGCTGTGTTAGATGTACATTAGTAGATGTGTTAGATGTACATTAATAGCTGTGTTAGATGTACACTAGTAGCAGTGTTAGTAGTACACTAATAGCTGTGTTAGATGTACACTAATAGCTGTGTTAGATGTACACAAGTAGCTGTGTTAGATGTACATTAGTAGCTGTGTTAGATGTACACTAATAGCTGTGTTAGATGTACACTAATAGCTGTGTTAGATGTACACAAGTAGCTGTGTTAGATGTACATTAGTAGCTGTGTTAGATGTACATTAGTAGATGTGTTAGATGTACACTAATAGCTGTGTTAGATGTACACAAGTAGCTGTGTTAGATATACATTAGTAGCTGTGTTAGAGGTACACTAGTAGCTGTGTTAGATGTACACTAGAAGCTGTGTTAAAAGTACACAAGTAGCTGTGTTATATGTACATTAGTAGCTGTGCTATATGTACACTAGTAGCAGTGTTAGAAGTACACTAGTAACTGTGTTAGATGTACAATAATAGCTGTGTTAGAGGTACACTAGTAGCTGTGTTGGATATACACTAATAGCTATTTCATATGTACACAAGAAGCTGTGTTATATGTACATTAGTAGCTGTGTAAGTTGTACACTAGTAGCAGTGTTAGAAGTACACTAGTAGCTGTGTTAGATGTACACTCATAGCTGTGTTAGATGTACACTGGTAGCTGTGTTAGATGTACACTAATAGCTGTGTTAGATGTACACAAGTAGCTGTGTTAGATGTACATTAGTAGCTGTGTTAGAGGTACACTAGTAGCTGTGTTAGATGTACACAAGTAGCTGTGTTAGATGTACACTAGTAGCTATGTTAGATGTACACTAATAGCTGTGTTAGATGTACACAAGTAGCTGTGTTAGATGTACATTAGTAGCTGTGTTAAAGGTACACTAGTAGCTGTGTTAGATGTACACTAGTAGCTGTGTTAAAAGTACACAAGTAGCTGTGTTAGATGTACATAAGTAGCTGTGTTAGATGTACACAAGTATCTGTGTTAGATGTACACAAGTAGCTGTGTTAGATGTACACTAGTAGCTGTGTTAGATGTACACTAATAGCTGTGTTAGATGTACACAAGTAGCTGTGTTAGATGTACATTAGTAGCTGTGTTAGA
>ENA-OREC01002076-OREC01002076.1-marine-metagenome-genome-assembly--contig:-NODE-2076-length-10768-cov-12.817884_pt1 | contig 10768 bp, 7 predicted proteins | sample MGYA00248626_ERZ508543 | MGnify/ENA primary metagenome ERZ508543 (study PRJEB26211, sample SAMN05518279) | marine metagenome | isolation source: Puget Sound, Washington, USA | host: Bankia setacea...
TTGGTTGTGTGTTGTAGATTGGTATGTTGCTAGTTGTTGGTTGTGTGTTGTAGATTGGTATGTTGCTAGTTTTTGGCTGTGTGTTGTATATTGATATGTTGCTAGTTTTTGGTTGTGTGTTGTAGATTGATATGTTGCTAGTTGTTGGTTGTGTGTTGTATATTGGTATGTTGCTAGTTGTTGGTTGTATGTTGTAGATTGGTATGTTGCTAGTGTTTTGTTGTGTAGTTAAGGAGTGTTGGCTTATTGCGTTTAGTTTTTGTTACGGATTGAAACGGTATACCAAATAGAACCTGGAACTCCAGTATTTACACACAAATACTTAGCTAGGAGTCACATTACGTTTATTACAAGCTGGCGATAAGCAAAATATAGATTTACATGAACAATCTAGAAGCATTTTATCTAAAGAAATGCATTATTCAAAAGAGGTTATCCAAAATGACAAATGAGTCAACATAAAACAAGTCAAAGCTGGAGTTATAATGTTAGAATATATACCTATCGAGCCTTAACCCTTAATGGTCAGATTGTGAACAATACATCTAGCTGGGGAAACTTGTGTTAGCTGGTTGGTTACATTAAAGATACAAAGACATTTAGATACTTCTCAAAATGAATGACTAGCGACACCGCAAACAATAACTATACCAATCTACAGGGCCAAACAAGATTGGGTGCAACAATGACATTTTATTACACGTGGTGATTATCAATTGGCCCTAGCCTTGATAAATTTGCAATAAAACTTAAGTCATCGCCGTCATACGTTTCGCAAGAATATTCAAATGACCTATTTTCACTGTCAGTGTCTGAAATTAAACGCATGTCACCACTCTCTGCATCGTCATCGGCCATTTACAACCGTACTTTTGTAATCAGTGATTGTTTAACTGGTCAAGGTGACTCATTGATTAAGGAGATTGATAGACAACACGTAAATACCAATGGGTCAAGCGTTGAATAATGGGTCCAATGGTCAATTAAGTAATTCATCAAACCAATATAATAACATGACGTTCTTTTGACAATATATATTATCGATGTGATGCTGTATTAACTATCGTGATACCTAATATCAAATTGGAGAAGTTAGATGTTATTGCTTTACAATCAATATCCAACTTTTCTGACAGATTCTCAATTCAGACAAAAAATTAGGCAGACAAAATAATTTACAAAGCTGAAGGCTGAACGTCTAGTCTGCCAAACCAAAAATTTCACCTGTCACCTTTTGGTTTCGACGCTGTACTTTTAATTAAATGCTATATTTGACACGAACATCGTCAGCGAATTTTAAATCATTGATGCTATGCTTCCATTGTTCCAAAGCTTCTCTTGTAGACACTTGCGTTGTAGGTTTAGTCAAGAGTTCTTCCACGTACATATGTTTAAAATAGTTGTCATAGGGAGGTTTTGTTAGGAGATTTGGCAGTCGTACTTGAATATGATTATTATTCAAATACGCCAAAAGCATCGGAAGTTTGACATATGTTCAATTCTTGTTTAGGCTTTGTACAATTAACATGTATACACGAATAGTTCTCTTTGAGGTTTGTTGATAGTTGATAAAGGTGTAACGGCTTTCCATTTGTAGACTCATTCGAATTTATATTCAAGTTTCATAATATAAATGCAATTAAAATTCTGCGCGTTTGGTACCGTGGTTTGAGACAACATTATTTGCTTTCTATTTGTGTTCTTAAATGGTCAGATTATTTTACATGCGTACTTTACATCTCTTGTAATCTATTATAACACCAAACATGTATTATATAGTTCATTGGTTTTGGTTTTAACGATTGGAAACACTATACTATCAACTATCTTGTTTATCAGAAATAATTTGATTTCCAAAGACGTTAACTGATTTTAGTATTTAAGGAATACCTTAATGTGTTCAAAAGCAAAATTGTTAAAGCACTGTGTTGAGTTAAGTTCTACAGACGTGCGAATTTCCATACATTTTTAAATAGCAGCACCTATTAGAAATTCGGATATGTTAATCCGAAGTTGAACTCTACATTGTTTACACTATGGTTTTCTGATAGTGTCCTGAAATGAACGAGATTAAGGATTAACGATATTGTTTGACACTCATTGTAGTCTGCAGTATGTTAATAAAACTAGAAGCTTACTTACCACATACATCCTTAGTAAAATGTTATTCTCATATTTACAGGGCAATCAAGAGGGATATTTCTCTAACCCGCACAAACATTCTGGCCAACAAGACTCTGATGGCAGCCGAGGAGGAGGCCATCACCAATCGTCATTATCAGATGGAACACACCATGCCAATGTCTCACACTGGTACCTTTGTCCACGCCCAGATGGCCCCAATGGCACCCGTCGCACCTATCACTCAAATCTCTCATATTGGTAGCCCCACCAACACCATGACAATTCCACGTCCCAATGTCTCCATTTACAACAAGAATGGATGGCACGATGCGTACGGAGATCGTAGTTTCTATGACAACCAGACTGACATCTACCCGGATTCCAACACAACCACCCGAAGCACCGGCCCACTGTTTGCTGAGTCGCCAAAAGGACAAGCTCTACATGGTGTTGGGGTGGTTGCTCCGTACACTATCAACCGCAACGGACCTTATATTGTTGATGGCCATATGAATGATGCCTACATTGGGCGGGTAATTCACGATGGCCATCACAGGACGGGTAGTCACTATGCAAATGATACGATTGACTGGCGTCCAGAATGTGTCAGTGATAATGAGCCTGACCTAGTCCTGTTTTGATGATCGAAATTGATTGGATAAATAGAATATAGTGTTACCATGATTACGAGTACGTATTACGTCAAACTTCTTTCATTGTCAGATACTCATATACAAACCTTGTAAAAAAGAATACATTACATAGTTGAATTCGTTATGCAGTAAATTCTACCCAGGACCATGTCCCTATTAGAATGCATTTCTGTTCTACCCTTAACTAGATATTTAGATGGTATCATGATTACAATGATATCGCTTGCTCTAATATGGAGACATTAGTAACTGAGGTCTGTTTTAATCAATTGTAATATTATCCAATTTAACAGAAACATATACGAATGGTTAACTTTAGTATTTTATGTGTGTTAAACTGTTAGAACAACATAGATGTGTTGTATGCATACTGGGAGGTTGGATATGTCTCAAGTAAATATATATAGATGATTGTATTAAAGTTGTCCTTTTGATACCTATTAAATAATTTCCTAAAATAATTATTTTAAGAAATTAGCATACATATATTTTAATAAATGAGAATCTTTGTTGAGTTTGATGGAAAACAACAATACAACATCGGTTTTCCTACTTTCAAATTGCCCGAAAATAATAAAAAAACTGTTATGACTCACCTGTTAAATATTATTTTGACGATTTCGGTATATGATAACTAGGCTATATGATTAAGTTCAGTTGCCTATACATTCCACAAGGGCATGATTTCATAAGTACTTTGTGGCTATGAAGTACAGAGGAATATGTATTTTTTTTATTTTGAACGAAAGTCCATCTTTAAACAGCCGGGTACTTAATACAACACTGTTATTATTAGTAATTATTTAAAGGTGTCATTGTTAATAACTTATTTGTGTACGTTGTATATTGTAAAGTGTGCTATTTATTTGTACTTGTATATATAATAATTACTGTACTGCCTACCTCTAATGTGTGTTTCCTTTTCATGTTGTTTTTATTTGTTTGTATCAATTTCATGTACGATTCTTAGATTAAGTATTGTAAGCACCGTTAAACATAATTGCAAACATTTTTTTGTCTTAGTAGATAAACGATTCAGTTTGGCTGACATTCGATGATCCATATTTGATTATGTTACTATTGTTAAACTGTAAGCGTTTTGTCTAAATAGTTGAACATTTTTACTCTGGCACACTACCAATGAAACACTCTTGTAGATATAGGATAGAGGACTTGGAACCAAACATATTTCAACATAAAAATGTGCATAATTAAGACAATCGGAACAAAGCATTCCTTTTAAATATGTCAGGAAGTAATTGATACACATTTCCATGTCTATTTGTGGTGATACATTCTATAACATGTGTCAAGCGATGGCATCAACTTTCCAACTCGTATTTAGCAATTGCTACAAATTAACTAAGTAGTAATTATTCACATTTTGCAGGAATTAAATTATTTTGAACTATGTTTGACTGACACTTATTTAAATATGTGAGATAATAATCAACATAATTGTACATGTACGTGTGTGGTAAGAGCTGAGGAATTATTATGACCTTGCAACTCCGGAACTTTTTTTTTTTCAGGCTTGTTTTAACTATTTTTAACATTGTTTTAACACTGAGTACACATAAATGTTGCCATACTGTTGGGGCTTTATCTCAAGTAATCCTTGTATATAACCTAATTGTATTGCTATTATTAACACTTAAACACAATAGCCGCTTATAAAACTTAAATAAATATTGCATCTTAATTTCTTTTATTCTATATCGACCTATTAAACTGTGTTACTATTGCATCTTATGTAAACAAAGTACTATTACTATTGCTACTCACACAATGAAAGTACAAACGCTACTTGTAAAACTGAAATAATATATCGACTTATAAATCAGAAATGCTATTGCTACAAGATTAAACTTTAGTACGATTGATTTTCTTCCTCATACGACTTCAATAATAGGGCTTCTAGTAAGGGACCTTGTTGGAACATAAGCTCAACTATAACATTTAGCAAACCAAACGTTCAGCCACATCAATATGCTGCTTGTAGACGAAGTGTATACAAACTGAAATACTATTGCTACTAGTTACGGACCTTGTTTGGAGATTTACAAAATAAAGTAAACTATAACATTTAGCAAACCAAAAGTTCAACCACAAGAATGCTGCATGTAGACGAAGTGTGTAACCTGTCAAAATCACAATGATGATGTGTTAACAGTTCAGAGGTCATCATCGATTAAAATTGTCAAAATGTAATTGACAGTTAAAGTGACATAGTGAATAATAAGCTTTGACAATCAGTTCCAGACAATCTATGTGACATCATTACAAGAATACTTTTATCTAATCATTCAATGTTACAGGGGTCGAATGATATTTGAATGTCTGCCACGAACAGTTGTCTGGCTATGTTTCAATGTGATGGTAGAAAACTAGACTTTCGCCTTTTTATGATTTTATAACACATATATCAACATATGCACTAGGAATAGTCGTGCTTTTAGTGTTCTATATTTTGTTAATTGTTTCGAAGAGTTTAAAAGTAACATTTCATCAGATTAATAAAAAACATTTGTGATTTCAGTTTCTGATTTAATCGAAGAGTTTATAACACATTCATTAGGAATAGTCTTGCTTTTAGTTTTTTGATTGTTTCTAAGTGTTGAAAAATAACATTTCAACAGATTCACAAGAAGTATATTTGATGTTAGTTTCTGATTTTAGCTTGCAGTTAATAGCAAACTTTTACTTCATTTGTATATATCCACATTGTATGTATACGTATAACTTACATATTTACCTATATCTGTATAACTCTTGTATACGTTAATGACATTTGTAAATAAACGTTTCACATATTTATACGTGTTTGCTGCTATACGTAACATTGGTGAACGTGGTATATTAGTTTAGTTTAAACATATTTTTATTTTTCCCATATATACATAAGACAAACATTTTAAGTTCCAATCATATAAAATCATGATAAAAAAGGGTTGGGCCACAAGTTCCTAAACTTAATTACGGCCCTCCCCGGGTATATTTGTAATGGTAACATTTTATTGAACACATGGTAATCAATTATTAGGAACTTACACGAGTTGTTATCTAATCTAAACATTGTTTTTGAAACGAAGGGTCATTTTGCAAGCTTAATATCTTTTCACGAACTCGTTTCACAAACGTTTAAGATAAACATTTTTTTAAACTGGTATTTTGTTATTTGTTAAGTACGGTGTGGCCATGAAGTACGTGTTTGTTGATCTTACACACATATCTTGTCGTTTTACAAAGTGTAACGTTGTTATGTTAAAACAGCAACAACATGGCCCAATTTCATAATACTTTAATCCGGCTTAGATTTAATCCAATATATTTCATGCAAAATTATACATATTTCAAACAATTGTATCAGGATTGTTAAAAGCAGAATATATAGTTTACCTATAAATGTGCATAAACATCAGTTGTATTTGTTAGAACAACACAGTGAGTCATTCAAAAAAGTTGGTCAGCAATTATTAGGATTAACACTGAGGGTAAATCCTTGATTATGAAATTGGGCCCTGGTTGCTAACTCTCATCCAGTTTATCCTACAATATGTACCTGTACAGATGAGTAATTATACAAGGAAACAAACTCAGGTTATATATATATATCTAAATCAATTATAGGCATATCAATTATAGACATACCAAAATCAATAACTACACTGCGCATAGACTTCCTGAATGTCGTACGGGGGATGTTGACTCATATGCGTATATATAAGGCTTCGAGGAGACCACGGACCCAATGCAAATATAACATAGCGACCGGTATATATACTAATTAATTAAACACATACTTATATACCTATGATTAATAACACACCTTTTTTGTAACATTGTATTCTGTAAAGCATTAATAAAGACGTATCGTGGACATGTCGGTTGATGTCACGTGTGCGTCCCGTAGGCGATGTTTGACAGACAATAACACCGTATGATTACCTTGGTGCAATAACATCGTATTTTATGCGTATGCCAATTAATATATCATCGGGAAAGAAACACTAAAGACGTGTGAGCGCATGACATCAGATATACATGGTTTGATATACGTGTCTCACAATACACACAATATAGTGCAAGCCGACACGCACGCACATATGGACATTCACACCGATTCATACACGCACGCGCATACACATGTACCTGTGTTTGTTACATCTAACAACAAATAAAGTGTTTTATCATTTTATTGAATCTTTTCTTACGGTACTTTCTCCTGTCAATATGTTCTAATTTAAAACACATATTATATGTCTCAATCTCAAACAAGACACGGAACAAAACATGAGCTTTTGTTGGCAATTATCGTTTAGGAAACCTCTTTCAAGTGCAGATAGGTGATATTGTTTTGGTGCAGATTTTCCTTTTTCTCACTTTTTCCCCACTTTTTTCACTTTATTTAATGAGCAAGTTTATCTGACGGAAATGTCAATCTGCCAAAAAGGCCCCTGAGTACTTGGCAATGAGGGTAAACTGTCTTGATTAAGGAAACAGCGAGACAACGTGGTTCAAAGAGATTCCTGCTAAACGATACTTGAAATTTGGTGTCATTATTGGTTATTATTTCTCGTCAGATTTACAGTTCTTGTAGTATTAGTTATAAAGGACAAGTTGTAAAACACGTTGTAACCAGATCCAGCTGGGAAGATATGCTATATACATACCTCGTAATAACAACACAGCATATCCAACAGCAGTTAACATGTTTCTGCTCTTACATGATACGTAACACCTCGTTTGTCATCTGTCACCAAATCAATAAAAGTCAACGACAATCATGCAGGTAATGACGTGTAGCACATTTCAGGCGATACAGGAAGTCCTCGCATGATGTCCCGAGGAACAGATACAAACACGTTACAAAGGCATTCAATAACTCAAAAGCAGTATACCAGTTTTATGTGCACTTTATGAGCAGTTTTTTGTTGGAGGAATGCGTGCACAATGATGCTTACCAACTCATCAGGTTTATGATAGATTTACACGTTTACCACTAAGCGATGAGTTTATAAGAAGATTGAGTACTTGTGTAGCGAGTCCTTGAAGATGACAACACAGCGCGAACATAACTAGGTAATGTACACGTGTTCCCTTGGGTAAATAACTGGTACCTGTTTTATTGAAACTAATTGGGGAAATATTTGACAATTAGTAACACAAGTATGTAATGTACGAGTGTTGTCCCACTAAATCGTAGACTCATTTCTAATAAACTAATTAACACATTTTTTACAAATGTCGCTGACGTGACACTACAAAATAACAAAAAATAAAGACTCTACAACACATTTAAGAACATCATGTACACAGGAGGGTATTTGATGGATAGAACGTAACACAAAAGTGCATGTCCACTTCATTACTACACATATAACACACGACTAGCTTGACAACTACCGATTATCTAGTACAGGTATGTAGTGTAAATGATAGATGGAAACAACAACCTATATTAATTATACAAGAGTGATTCGTCATTTGTCAACTAGAGTAGACCTAGGACTAGATGGTTGCAACCCAAATAAAACAAAACTCCGAGGAAACCATTTTGTCCATGACTTTTAGGTCACTAAGAGTAAATGTGTTAATTTAACGTATTTTACAATTCTGTACTTGAACAAAACAAAACAGGTCTGCTCATAGACACAACAAACCACCGTTTGTACGAACATCTTTCGGCAAATGCATCCGAATATGTTATTTAATGCCAACTGTGGTATGCCTATCTCGTAGAAGCGTATATAGAAGCGCTAACTTCTCCATTATAACAGAAGACGTATTTAGTGCCAAAGAAATGCTGGAACTCTTTTTTTATTGCGTGCCTATATATGGAAGCGATTACCATTCGATTCAGCAGCACATGTATATAATGCCAATTGTGATATGGCTAAAAGTTCTCGTAGCACCATATCAAGCAGCGCTTACTCCTCAATTAAGACAAAAGGTCAAAATACGAGGTTGAGTTTCTAAAAAAAAGTATGTTCCCGCGCCTGGGAATGCGACTTAGGACCTGTTGAACATTAACTAAATACAAGACGAATTTGATTACGTTAGCACTTCTGTAGACTTAAAATACAATTATGACATGGAATTCCTACTTATTTAAATTACGTGCCGAAAGAATTTAACTGTTTTGCATATCAGGAATTTGTCGATGCATCTACGGTAGAGCGGCATTGCTTCCACGTGGTGCCAACTACTAAGCTCCAGATATTTCCAGAGACGGAATCTCATTAGGAGAGTCGACGATTCGTATCATTTGGGCGTTTGACATCGACATTGGAATAATGACAGTGCACTATTTCAATATGCAAAGCGAAATAGCTAATTAAAACTCAATTATTATTAGTTTTCGAGGTATAGATTTCATACACTGGTATGACAAAACTATTCATATTACCTACATACTATAACTCTCATGACACTGACTTAACATCATGACTCTAGTTCAATGGTGCTTTGATTTTACGAGTGATTAAAAAGTAACATACATGTATAACTATGTTGGAATAACTTTTACTTTTAATCGATATTTTATTTAAGTTTTAGAGTCAACGACCTCAGTTTATGTTCCAATAGCAAAAGGGAGTGGCTCTTTAATTACATATTTAAAATAGTTTTCCTAAGTAATGATTTAAACAAAGTTGGAAATTATGGATTAAGATATAGCACTGTGTTAATGTCCACAACCAGTGTGCTGAATTGATATGTTATTTATTAATGTCCAGTAACATAACCTCAACTTAAGACCATTGTAATATATTTGTAATTGTTTTCAAAGAGTACAAATAAACGTATTAACCTCATTAACAAATTAACACCAAGTCACACTGCCTCAGTATCGTTATAATATTTCCTCGAATGTGCTCCGTTAATACTTTGAGCTATATATAAATGGACATGTCGATTAAATAGTGAGACAGTAAGTTTATTTCGACAAAACTAGGAGGTCAACGGCCAATGTGTACATGCAAACCATATGCTGGATTAGTGTGTTATTAATGTTTCAAGATTAAGAGCACACTACTACGAATGAGCAAACGTAACTGTCACGTATAGCTCGGAAACGTTTTACTACCTTAATGTGCCACTGAACATAGCCATTAGGCCCCTGACGTCTCGACATCCTTATAAGTCAGAGCAACAGCAAAGCGTCGTTTTAACTGATCAGGGCGACAGTCTACGAAAACTTTACAAATGTGTTTGGTAATTCTTAGCAAATGTCTCGTTAGGAAGTTAATAAATGACGCGTATTTAAGCTCGTTAAAAGAAAGACAAATTATACGCTGAAAGCTTTATGGTTTTTGGTTATTCGAAGATTAAAATGTTGGTTAAAACACAATTTAAAAGGTGACATGTTATGTTGGCTTTGAAAGAAAAGGGTTCCTACTGTCGTACACTCATGTGCATACTTTGGAGCCTACATTCGACTGGTATATTATAGAATACACAATATAGTTGGATTACTTATTTATTGTGTAATGATTAGTGAACGTATTACGCGCGCACCGGCTAAAGAGTGTAAACACGTTACTGGCACAAAGCGTATTATAGATAGTGTATATCAGTATTTGTTAATATTATAAAATGACTATTGCAAGTAAAGCAGCCAGTTCTGTTTAGTCTACAATTCGTGAGCAATAACCTGTGATGAGGTTACCTTTTAGCACGCTGGCGGTAAATCGTGAAGAGCTTTGTCACTAGCATAGAGCCAGGCCAGCATTCACATCTATACAGTCTGACCATGCTCTACATTGTTGGCTGCTTATATTCAATTTTTCATCCAGATTTCTATTTATTAGCGTGCCAAGGGTTACAGTCTAGATAGCAATTTACAGCACCATGTCAGTATTTTATTGCTTTCATTCAGTCAATTATTGAGGCTTTGATTCTTTTAAAGAAAATCAAGTTCATATACATCAAAACAATTGTGTTACTTTTTCTATGCAAATATAATACTGAACATGCTGAATTTAACCTTT
>ENA-OREC01002077-OREC01002077.1-marine-metagenome-genome-assembly--contig:-NODE-2077-length-10765-cov-15.308196_pt1 | contig 10765 bp, 6 predicted proteins | sample MGYA00248626_ERZ508543 | MGnify/ENA primary metagenome ERZ508543 (study PRJEB26211, sample SAMN05518279) | marine metagenome | isolation source: Puget Sound, Washington, USA | host: Bankia setacea...
ATGACGTATCTGTGTAGCAACTGTGTGTAAATGACGTATCTGTACATTAACTGTGTGTAAATGGCGTATGTGTACATCAACTGTGTGTAAATGACGTATCTGTGTAGCAACTGTGTATAAATGACGTATGTGTGTAGCAAATGTGTGTAAATGACGTATCTGTGCATTAACTGTGTTTAAATGACGTATGTGTGCATCAACTGTGTGTAAATGACGTATCTGTGCATCAACTGTGTGTAAATGCCGTATCTGTGTAGCAACTGTGTGTAAATGACGTATGTGTGCATCAATTGTGTGTAAATGACGTATGTGTGCATCAACTGTGTGTAAATGAGGTATCTGTGTAGCAACTGTGTGTAAATGACGTATGTGTGCATCAAATGTGTGTAAATGACGTATATGTGTAGCAACTGTGTTTAAATGACGTATTTGTGTAGCAAGTATGTGTAAATACCATACATGTTAGTAACTGTGTTTGTTTTGTATTAGAAAATTGACCAGATACTACCGAATAAATTACATGGACGCTTTACAAAATAGGTGTTACATGTGTATATCATGGACACGTGTTCTATACTCTGTTGTAATAACATGACAGTCTAATCCACCTGTTTCACAATTCTTCAGTCTGTGAAATGTTTTCAAGAGTGTCTGGTCAATGTTTGTATACAATACGTCATGTTCAACTAGTTGTTGGTCATGGTCCGACCTAATGAGCTTAACTCGGAAATGCCCTTCGCGTTGCAAGACTCTTATGTGATATTTCACTTTGTTGCATTTGAAACTGCTACCGAAAAGCCAGAAGTTAACAACTCTGATAATATATGAGAGTCCGGGACAACATTGAAAATGGTTGTGGTACAAAACTGTACATCTATGGTTTATTTTTTATAAAGATGTTGAGCATGCGACTATAACTATACGTAACGATATTTGCTGCAACATAATAGTAGAAATAGAGGAAAAACGGGGTTCAAAGTTTCAACACTTTAATACAAGTTTCAATTAAAAAACACTTGTTCTTAACACAGTTTTCAACAACCCAGTATAGTACATACATATTACAAGAAAACTGTTTAAACATGAGATCAGTTTAATTGACACTGTTGGCAAAGACGTGTTGGACAAATCTCTTTCTACGGCAATTACTTTTATGTTCTTTTGTTTTACCAATGTTTCATATGCAATGATTAAAACAGTTTTAAGTTTTCTATGACAAATATGTGGGTGAGTAAAGACAAGCCATATATATTTTTTTCAATAAAATATTTTACTATCAATAATCAATTTTTCAGAATGTACAAATGTTTCACTTTAATACCACATCAATATTGAATTATCAACACTAAGTATCAACAGTCTGTTCTAAATAGTGTATTGTATAAAACGTCAATAACAAAATGATGTAGAATTGTCATTGAAAAAATGTAAACTCACTGAATCTTGCATGAAAGAGTTCATCATTGTATGATTTCAACTTTAGAGAAATAAAGATAAACAAAAAAAACTAAACAGCAAAATTAGAAACCGAGTATAGAAATCTAAAAGGCAGCCTATGTAACAGTACTCTAAATATTTTGATCAGTTGCTTGTTTTATCTTAAAAAATACATTATCAGTTTCAATATCAACGTAAACCGAGCACTACAAGTTTCAAATTGTACTGATAATGAAAGTTAACAGGATTTAGTAAATTAACATCCATTCAAACTTGTTTTATTCTTACAACTAACAGTAACCATAGGAATGTGAACTATAAGAATACAAGAATGTCCATGGTACATGTTGGATAGAGACAAAGGCAAGAAAAGTTCATTGTTAGGCTTATACCATTATCAATATAACTGAGCAAACAATTACCTTGCACCAAATTTTGGGACATAACCACAGATTCTCTCCTACTTCATCAAATAATTGCCATTCTATTGGAGCAACCAAATCAGAACATCGATAATCCACTAATCACATACTTTTTATATCATGACAATAAATCGAAAACTTATTTTACCGTCATTTCAAATACATTTCAAACTCTTTTTGACAATAGGTTCATAAAATTCGGAGACGGATTTTTTCTCGGAAAACCAAAACTGGATTTAAGCTCTAGATTAGTATGGTTACTTTGACATGATGCTGCTGCAAATAAATGGCACTGAAAGGCCCTTGCCATGTACATTTATGAGGGGTAGTTTTGTGTGCAAAGAAACTGTAATGTCCATTCATAACTTATTCCACAGACTTAAATCACCGAAAGATTTCTTATTTCCAATTCAGCTGTATTTCACACCCTATTATAACACATGCCTTCATTCAATTAAACTATCGCCATTGGGCGAGTTCTTTCACAACAGAAGGAATGCAGTTTTAACTCTGCCTAAGCGATGTGAACCTAGCTAGGGAAAAAAACAAATAATATACTGCCATTCGATCCTTTTGGAGAAAAAAAATTGCATAGGTGTCTCTAGTTTAAAATACAAAAGAAAGTAAAATTAAAATATGTTTTCAAGGGTACCAGGTATTCTCATGAAAAGTAGTAAAAATTTTGAATCAAAGAAACCACTACAAAATTATGACAAAATAAATAAGCAATGGCTTTCAAGTATTTTTCATTCATTCACAAAAGAAAGAAATGATATTTTACATAAATAATTACATATTTGTGTGTATGACATAGTTTGATGGAGGATGATCTGCCATTCATTCTACACAGCACATTATAAAACATGTATAAAAGTCAGTATAAACATACCTAATGAGCCAATATCTGTGACTACTAAAGTGTTCATTAACTAGTAAGCTAAAATATACACGTAGTATATAGACAGCTCTGTGCTTGATCTCATTAGCACATTCTTTACACTCACACGGCAAAGAGCAAGTTACAAGATTTGTTAAACTAGCATTTTATGTCGGAAACCAGTGACCGCTAAGGAAAAACAAGAGTGCCATGGTGGGCCTATACAGCTCACCTGGGAACAGTATTAAATGTAGCATTGTAGATTGGACAAAGGGATTCTTTTAAGTATTTAAACTATTATAGTTTTCAAGTTTTACAATAAGTTTGGTACATCTGTATGCCAAGAACATATTTGCATACTTAGTTATCGATGGATGAATAGTTAAGGAGGTATTAATTTTTTCCAAAAAAAAGAAAGATATTGATGCAGGACCAACATCAGACAATCACAATGACTCACATTGAAAACTATGCTCAGGTGAGCTAAAGAAAACAATGTTGAATTACACATAATATACAGACATGACAATGACACAGAAAACGATTCATGATAACAAATAAACCTCAAACATAGGCCAATCTCACTGAATGAAATGAGCGTACATACAATGGAGCAACTACTATACCGTTTTTTATTTTCCTGAGAAAGGTAGGAAACCTGCCTAAGTTGTGAAACAAATGATAACTGTATACTATAGTAAGTACACAGTGCATTGATGGCTACTTCCAGTATTCTTACTTTGTAACTTGATGTATCTCTTGGACTGAAATAAACAAGAGACTTGTCACAGAGATTTCTTACTTTTTATCTCATCTGCTGTTGAAACCCCGTGGCTTTAACTTTAATATAACTTTCTTTTTTTATTACATAAATGGCAATATAATTATGTATCTGTTCTTATCAAAACTCAAAAAGACACGTTAGTTTTAACATAAAAATACGTAACAAATTTTACAATGAAGACAAACTGGACAAATCCATGTCTTACAACGTTAAAAGTCACAGTAAAGTCCTTGCAATATAAAGAGAGAGAACCTAGAGACAGTATTCCAGTCAATAGTTGGTAATTACATACACTGTTAAATACACGACTATAATGGTGACAAAGCACATCTAAAAATGTACTGTGTTGGTATTGTTTTATTTTTACATTTTATGTTGCCTTCTTGTCAATTGTTGCGTACAAGGTTGGAAGTGTTTAAGTTAACCAGAGGGGACCATACATGGACCTATCTACTGCTAGCCACAGTATGGTGTAACCGTGCTATGTATCAAGTATTTCACACACTCTAACTAGTTCACAATACATATTGTGACATTCACATAAGCTCCAATTTAATCGATAATGTAATTTTGTGATTTATATGTTATCACTAACTGTATCAATTACTTTATGCAAAATTACAATTAAAATACAAGAGAACACAAAAAATCAGCTGCAGGTGTTTCCAAAACACAAATATTTGTCAAATTGAACTGATCTGTAGGTACGTGCTACACTAGACAGACAATTGAAATCTGAATTACGCGAACGTTTGAATGGATGACAGAAATCCGTGTAGCCAAATGACAATGAGTCGGTCTAGAGTGACAGCACGACTGATGTACATATGTCTATAAATGCAACATAGAGCTTCTACTTTCTTACTCATCTAAATATTAACTTAATGTTCAGTGGATAGAAAACCATGGCTTGCAGTGTCTACTCCAACAAACCTATGCCACTGTTTAAAAATCTTCACATGCACATTTCAATGTATTGGATTCTTCAGTATAGAGGGCTACATATTAATTTGAGTATGCCATTTCTGGATCAGAAAACAAAAAGCACTGAAAAAACCACTTTGTCTTATTAAAATTTTCTCACAAAAGCATGTCTGCTGTGCATAAAGGCACATCTTCAAGAATTGTTTTCACTAAGCCAAACAACATTAAATCGGATTTTCAAACATAATTAAAAATTATGGACTTTGGCATTTTTAACTTATAATTTTGAGCATAACAGTTCAAGTCTTTATTTCAACATGGTTGGAATGATGAGTTTGTCAGAATTTTAAAAGCAAGCATTAAGGGGACGTCACTGTCAGATGACATTAGAAAATTATACATAAAGAGTTATCTCCTCTTTAAGAAGACGTTGGAAAATGAAAAATCAAACACATGCGAGTATTTAGCAACTAACTATAACTTACAAACCTCAATGTATTTATAGAGAAATGCTAATTATTGAACAAACAGAAGTTGGTTTGTAAAACTTTTTTCTAATACGATTTTACTTTAAACAATATCACATATTTGCATATTACAGACATACTTTTTCAACATAATAATTACCATAAATCTGTTTTTAATAACAGTAAAAACTTCATACTAAAATGTTATAGCCGGATGATCTTTTCAACTTTCTGACATTTTTTCTTATTTTTAAAACATTTTTTGGGGGTGAAATTCTGCACTCACTAAACTGCTCAGACACACACTGTACACTCACAGAGGAGTAGAGCTGTGACAACACACACAGCATTATCCACAGGTGACAACATCTAGCAACACATGATGAGTTTGAAATTATCAGAATGCTTGTGTAATGGACAGGGGTATATGTACAATGTTCATGAGGCAAAAAACTTCTTAATAAATTATTACTTCAACATTTGTATAAAATAGCACATTTGAAGCTCCCGTTGGCATTCCACAAGTATGATCATGGCAACTCCTAGTCCTTACTCTTACAAAGCCATCCCAGTCCTGATGGCTGGTATAGGAATAAATAAAAGAGTATAAATATTGTGTTTGTGTAAGCCATCACAGTCCAGTACAGAAATATAAAACAGAATAGAAACATTCGATTGATATTCCACACTGGATAACTGGTACAGGTTGAAAAGGTACGACTGTTTTTGTTTAGTTTTGTGTTTTTTTTCACAACAGCTGGTGACAATTTATGATATGTCCTCACACATTACTCAGAATTGCATACTTTCTACACAGTTAATTGATCTAAGCACCAACAGCTTGACGTCCCTCTATCAGCGTCTTGGACCTGACATGCCTCCCCCTCCCCCACCACGACTGTTACCCCCACCACCTCGACCACCGTCTCTCATTCCACCTGGAGGACCACCACCACCCCGAGGTCCCATTCCACGCCCAGCACTACCACCCCGGTTGTTGAAGCCCCCACCCCCTCCACCACCGGCACTCCCTGATCGAGGAGGTGGGCCCCGGCCTACAGGTCGACCCTCAGCACCACGAGGTTTCTTCTCTTCCACATTCAACCGATGCTCGTTGAACTTGATAGGCTGAAATAAACAAAACAATACATTTTGTATTACACATTGACATTAAACCTATTTAAATTCAACAAGGAATGATGAAAAATTCTTTTACTGGGAGTATAATAATTGGCTAAATATGTGATGTATCAGCTGTAGTTTGAATACAGATGTCAAGCATGCTTTAAATTAGTGGTTTCATTGGTCTAATTTTTTTGAAGGGAAAAAATATTGGAATACGTTTCCATGTCGCAGCGAAATAATCAAGTAGGAAAAATTCTCTCAACGTCTGTGTTATGACAGCTAGGTTGTGTACACAATTTTCACACAGTGAAAATAGTCCTCTGTTTAATATGCGGAACAGGAGCAATAATAGATATTCCTGCATGCCTAAGTTGGTGATGTACTCATGCCAGACGTAACTTACCTTGTTCTTGAGTATAGCCTGCACTGGTTCTGGATTATCAAACACAACAAAGCCAAAGTTCTGAAATAAACCATATGTTTAATGCGAAATATTGTATGTGGATAATTATTTTGAAAATAAATAACACCAAACTGAAACTATTGAAAACTGTTATTTTATTGAGGTGGCCTGATGTAGAGCTGTTATGGTATAAACACCTAGGTTGATTAATCACTAAGACGGTTTACAGTAACCTTGGTTTCCAATTAAAATCTAGAACTTTACGCAAGTCAATATTGCCTTTTGTCAAGATCTTGGCGTACAATGAAGGCATAGGCACTCAGTATACTACAAATTAATGAAACTTACCGGTAATTTACCACTTCCACTCTTAGTGTTTATTCTCAAGTCCACAACATTTCCAAATTCTACAAACAAGAAATGAAAGGATAACAGCCATAATAATCAACTCATAATTTATCAGCACTACAACTTGTCTCATCAGAAAGCCGAGGCTATCTCAATTTCTTAACCTTCATACGAGTTATCTAACTAATAGTGACTAAAACTTCAACCAATAAAAACCCGGTAACATAATGTCATCAATATCGAAAAGAAAATACAGACTAACCCTTTTCTACAGCATTGACAACCCAAAGTTGATCATTTTTGGTAAATTATTACCCACGACACAGTGATTAATTCTAATTCCAGTGTAAGCAAGTAAAATATGTTGCTCATAAGTACTAGGTTACCTTCAAAGAAAGCCTTGAGTTCCTTATCTGAGACATTGTGTGGTAGATTTCCTACGAACAGTTGATGGCTGTCTGGGAATCTGCTTCCCCGTCTGTCTGACATTTCACCTTCCTCACGGCTCATACTCACACGATCCCTGTCACGGCCACGATCAGGACGATCTCTACCTCCTCTGAAAACAACAACAGCAATAAGCATGTAAAATAATGAATTACTTACTACTGCTAAGGTGACATGAACAACCATTATTTATTATTTCACCTTGCTATCTTGCTGAACCATTTTTCTTTATTAAATTTTTAAGGCATGCTTTTTTCTATCATGAAATGTTTTTACTGTTGTTAAAAAGTGTTAACAATTAAATTTGTGCTCAGTAAAAGTTGTCAACAGTTAAACAAGAAGATATTTGACAGCAGGCAACCGTCATCAAGCTCGTTATCTGACGCAAATTACAAACATCATAGCATGTCCAATAATAAACATGTTTTTATTGCATTTTTCTAACAACTAAAGTTATGCTCAGTAAAAGTTGTCAACAGTTAAACAAGAAGATATTTGACAGCAGGCAACCGTCATCTAGCTCGTTATCTGACGCAAATTACAAACATCATAGCATGTCCAATAATAAACATGTTCATTTATAGTATTTTCTAACATGCAAAGTTATGCTAAGATTAAGTCAGCGTCTCTTTATACACACCACTAGTTACAGTACAAACCTGGGAGCTCTCTGTTCTTTAGGAGCTGTAGGACTGGTATCTTGCTTCATGTCTTGTCTGGTACCAAACCCTGGGGCAGGCTTCACCATCTGTTGTGGGGGTTGGGCAGCAATCTGTGGGGGAGGGGCAGTGCCAGCAGATGTGTTCTTGCTTGCAATGCCGGCCCAAGAGAAAGGCTTCACAGGCTCATCCACTGGGAAACAGAATGAACACAGAATGTTAATTAAGATGTTCTGGAATAAAAAACACAAATCACTCTCTGAACTTCATTTTGTGCTGCCCAAAACAGGAAATTTACTCTGAGACCATGTGCTCTTACAACTCATCCATTTCAAACATCATAGTCCAAAGCTGCTCACCAACATGTTATCTCACTTTGAACAATTTGAAATAATGATCACTGTTTGGTAAACACAGGTGATTTGATTAGAGAAGTGTTTCTGTGTTTAATTAGCCTCACTTATTCTAACAATGTCCCATTCTTACCTTGTCTGACGGGCTCTACAGGCTGCACAGGTTCTGGTTTGGGCTCTTCTTTTGGCACCACAGGTTCATAGGGTTCTATACTGGGGATCTGTTCCTCGGGCTCCAGGGCTTCCTCGGGTTCAGATTTGGGAGAAGTAGGGGTATCTACTTGTTCTTCTTCCATCATACCTGTACCATTACTGCAGAGATAACCCATGACATAAATACTCACAATAATCGGAGACAGATAAATCTGATGTTTAAAGATTTGCAACAAGCTAAGACATCAAATGATCGTGTTTCTCTCTATGGCCAGAGGTTAACTAATGAATGTAAACACAGTACAGTTACCAAAGCATAGCACATCAGTGAAGTTCAAACAAACTAGAGCTATCACTGATTGTAATGAGTATACACCCTATCCCCACTTTGTCACAGAAGATAAGACAAGTTTACCATAAAAAAACATTGTTATGCCTTAAAAACTATAGAAGTAGTTTAAGACACAAACATTCTCTATGATTGTATAGAAGAATTCAATTAAAGGGACATAACTGTGGAACCCCTCATCCAGGCATCACAAAAATGATTCAATGCACATCAACTATCGTAGGTATGATATACGACAAGTTTCATTTAGATCACTTGAATCCTGTAGGAAATATTTGAGACACAACATTTCATCAACAGACCAGCCACCAGTAGTTGGGTGTATAATTTTAAAAAACTGAATGTTCTCTTATTAGTTGCCGTTTTTACAACATAATAACATCAGGTTTTTAGAAAAAAAATTACTGAAACGAGAAATAAGAGATAAGTACCTGAGGGATGGGGCATGGGCATCAAAGTACTGTGGTGCATCTGCCATTAGCTCTGATTGCCCGACAATACTGTCTGACACCTCGCCTTCAGAATCTACAAAGCAAACTACAAAACATGTCAAATCTTTTCACTCAACACACAATATACCATGAGGCACTGGTGAAGTTAATAGCATACCTATCATATCACAGACCAAAATTAACAGTTCTCAGTTTATTTGTTGATTAATAAGTATTTTCATCAATTGATGTAAGCATCTACAATCTGAGGGGACAAGGCATTTGTTAGCCAATATAACAGCATGGTTCACAGAATGGTTATGTGTTAAGCTAGTACACTGTTTCATTGCATATGACAAAATATCAAAGTGCAGATTTATGTTGGATCCACACCAGATCTCACTGCTTACCTTGTGCTTCCTCCAGATTCTCTGTGTCTGTGTCATTGTCATGGAAAACCTCATCCTGGTAGCGGAAGATGTCGTTATGGACATAGTACTTCTTGGGCGACTGTGGGGCTAGCACAAAGGTCTGCATGAAACGTCGCATTGGCTGACCATTGTTGGACAACTCTCCAGTTACCTACACAGTACAAAACATGCAATCATTATTAATACTTTGTTAATGGTCATTCATTCATTGAGTGTTTCATTATCATAAAAAAACACCAATTTTGTTTTGTCATGTAGTCTTACATATAGGCTAGGTCTAACAAATATTTCAAAAAAAAAGGGGTAAATTATTAGTTTGACACACCAATCAATTTGTCGGCTATATTATAAGAGGAAGTTTGAAAACTTAAAAAATAAGTTTAAAGAAAAACAGTTGAAACTTGGGTGCTTACCTGCACAACAACAGCACTACCCACAGTGGCCTGGCTGTCTACCTGGCGTATCTTAGCATGACAGTCACGGAAGTTCAGGGACATAATCTTCTTATGAATGTCCTACAATGCAAAATAAATGGTGAATAATGTGTGAAACACAAGGATAACAGTGTATATAATATATCCCAGATGCTGGTACTATGATTGGTCATACACAGCTTTCATTCACACATGAAAAGGTAAAGGGGTAACAATACTTGCCCTTAGACAAAAAGCAAACAGGTTCAGTTTTGAGTACAGTATGGAAAACTTCTCTCAATCATTGTTTTCAGAGAGGGCAAGTTCCTATCATCAGTACCTGTTAACAGTTTCTCTATGAATGATTTTATCTACATTCAGTGGTCCTCTACATTATTCTTACTTATCTTAAAGGTTTAACTAAAACAGGTTCAGTTTTGAGTACAGTATGGAAAACTTCTCGCAATCATTGTTTTCAGAGAGGGCAAGTTCCTATCATCAGTACCTGTTAACAGTTTCTCTATGAAGTATTTTATCAACATTCAGTGGTTCTCTACATTATTCTTACTTATCTTAAAGGCTTAACTAAAACAGGTTCAGTTTTGAGTACAGTATGGAAAACTTCTCTCAATCATTGTTTTCAGAGAGGGCAAGTTCCTATCATCAGTACCTGTTAACAGTTTCTCTATGAAGTGTTTTATCTACATTCAGTGGTTCTCTACATTATTCTTACTTATCTTAA